>Ga0207695_10003055_pt1 | contig 23982 bp, 19 predicted proteins | sample KBSC54metaG_FD_184354 | JGI IMG/M metagenome (GOLD analysis project Ga0207695, IMG submission 184354) | Corn rhizosphere microbial communities from Kellogg Biological Station, Michigan, USA - KBS C5-4 metaG (SPAdes) (version 2) | ecosystem: Host-associated > Plants > Roots > Rhizosphere > Soil...
GATGCGGCGCAAGCGCACGGCGCGGAGTTGGGTGGAATCCCTTCGGCGTTCAGTTTTTATCCGAGCAAAAATCTGGGAGCGCTGGGGGATGGCGGAGCCGTAGTCACGGATGACGCTGCGCTTGCGGGCTGCATTCGTGTGCTCGGGAACTACGGGTCGCGAACGAAGCACTCAAATGAAATACGCGGGGTGAACTCGCGTCTCGATCCGCTGCAGGCGGCGGTGCTGCGAGTGAAGCTGCAGCACCTCACTCCGTGGAACCGGCAGCGGCGGCGGATCGCCGAGCTGTACTTGAATCAACTGGACGGAATCCCCGATCTGGTGTTGCCGTGCGTCGCGGGTGGCAGTGATTCGGTGTGGCACCTCTTCCCGATCCGGCACCCGCAGCGCGACTGGCTGGCGCGTCAGTTGGCACTGGAAGAAATCGGTACGATGATTCATTATCCGGTGCCGCCTCATTTATCGGAGGCCTATCGCGATGCCGGTTACCGGCATGGATCTTTCCCGATTGCGGAGCGGATAGCGGCCGAGGAACTGAGCTTGCCGCTCCATCCGCATCTTACCGGGGAACAGGTGGAGGAAATCATTGGCTCGGTGTGTCTAGCGGCATGCGTGCCAATGGAGGATGTGGCGTGAGCGCGCCCATGATTGCAGTAGAGATACCAGCGCGGGCCGCACCGCGGAATTATCGGCCGGTGCTAAAGGCGATGAGCCAGACCGGGGCGGCCGCGTTGGGGAGCGGACTGCTGAGCGCGCTCGCGACCAAGATCATTGCCATGGTGGGCGGTCCGGCGGCGCTGGCGATTTTGTCCACGCTGCAACAAATTCGGCAGGCGGCGGTGGTGGCGGCAACCGGTAATGGGCAGACCGCACTGGTGCGGGGAGCAAGTGCGTTGAGAGACCGGGAGCAGTCGGAATATGTGCGCACGATAACCTGCTTATTCGCCGCTGCGACGGCACTGGTCGCGGGCAGCATGATCCTTTGGCCGCAGCCGCTCGCGGCGCTCGCCGGATTCGGGCCGGGTGCGAGCCGCCTGATTCCTTGGCTGGCGATCCCAGTGGCGCTGACGAGTTTCCTGGTTTTCGCGAGCGCGCTGTTAAACGCACTGGGCGCCATCGGGCGGCTGGCGCTTTTGTCGCTGATTGGATCCGCTGCAATGGCAGGGGGTGCGTGGCCGGCGGCGCGAGCATTCGCAAGAGGAGAGCCAAGCGCGCTGGTGGCGTTATTGACATTCTCCGCAGCTTTGAGTGGCATGGCGGTGGTGGTCGCGCTGTTTCAGTTTCGCGGGCGCCTGGGAGAATGGTTCCGCAGTCCCGGCGAGTGGTGGAGCGCCCGCGCGGCTCGCAGCTTCGGCACGATGTCGGCGGCTCTGCTCGCCAGCGGGCTGGCAGCTTCTGGAACCCTGCTGGCGGTCCGCCGGCACATCATTCTGACCCAGGGGCTAAGCGTAACCGGGCAGTTCGACGCGGCGTGGGGACTCAGCATGAACCAGGTCACCTTAGTGCTGTCGTCGGTGCAGACATATTATTTGCCGGCGGTGGCGAGGTCGCGCAGCCAGGCGGAACGCGACGGGCACATTTCGAGTGTCCTCACAGTAGCGGCGCTGGCGGCGGCAGGCGCAATCGCCGGGATCGCTCTCCTCAAACCGTGGCTGCTGCGGGTGTTCTACTCGGCGGCTTTTGCGCCTGCGGCGGCTTATTTGCGCTGGACTCTGCTGGGCGATTACCTGAAAGTCAGCAGCTGGATCCTGTCGATTCCGATTTTGGCGGCCGGAGACATGAAGATGTTTCTGGCGGTGGATCTGGCGGCCTATGGCGTATTTGCGGCGGTGGCTGCGGGCCTCGCGCCGGCTCTAACCGCGGCCTCGGGCGCGGCGATCGGATTCGTGGCGATGTACGCTGCGCACCTGACACTCTGCGCGATTTATCTGTGGCGGCGCCTGCACTTTGTTCCGGCACGCGGGGCGCTCGCTGCCTGGGTGTTGGGGCTCTCGGTGGTGATGGGGGTCTCGGCGCTGAACTGGAGCCAGACGTGAAAATCTCGGTGGCGATCGCCACCTATAATCGCGCGGCTATGGTGCACGAGGCTATCGCGGCGGCGCTCGCCCAGTCCTATGCGCCCGACGAGATTGTGGTCGCGGATGACGCTTCAACCGACGGCACAGGGCCGGCGCTCGACCAGTGGTCGCGAAGAGACGGGCGCATCCGTGTGATCCAACAGCCTGTAAACTCGGGCGGCGTAGCAAACTGGAACGCGGCCATGGCGGCGGCACGCGGCGATTTCATCGCCTGGTGTTCCGACGACGACCGGTTTCTGCGGGGCCATTTAAAAGCTTCGCTGGAATATCTTGAAGCTCATCCGGAGATCGGGATGGTGCATTCGAGCTTCGTCGACGTCTGGGAAGCTCCAAAAGGAACGGTGGAACAGGCGCGTCTGCTGCGGTGTGCGCGGCCCTTGGTGACGGATCGGCGAAATCTGCTCCGCTATATGACCCGATATTACGACTGGCCGTTTCATCCTTCCACGCTGGTGATGCGCCGGGAAGTCTGGGATCGGACCGGGCCCTTCGATCCAAAGTATGCGCTGGCCGATACGGATTGGTTTGTACGCGCGGTGGAACGGTTTCCGGTGGCGCTGCTGCCGCGCTACGGAGTTTTCAACCGGCGTCACGCGGGGAACTGGAGCAATCGTGTGGGGAGCGCACCCATGCAGTCGGAGATCTTTGACATTGTGGAACGCGCCATGCTCCGGCGCTGGCCGCGCGGGGGCCCGGGGCGAGTATGCTGGCGAGCATTGTGGCGAGCCAACGTACGGGCGCGCCTGTTGCTGACGGTGCGGGCACGCATGCGAAGCGGACATGGAAGTGCGGCGGGCGCGGCTTGGTCGATGCTCACTCACGCGACTGGCTCACGGGCGCTCAGGTGGCTGGAGGGGCCTGGACAGTGGTGGATTCGGCATCGCGGGGCGCGTCGTCCCGCCGGGTTGCCGGAAGCGAGCGAGAGCGTGAGTCCGCTCTAGAGTATGTGCGCGATTGCGGGTTTGATGGGAAGGGACGATGCGGGCGCGCTCGAGCGGGTGGAGGAGATGCTTGGGGGCCAGCGCCATCGCGGACCTGACGGAAGCGGCGTGCTGCACGACGGAGACACCGTCATCGGCCACTGCCGCCTGGCGATCCTCGGTTTGGGGGACGCCGGCCGCCAGCCGATGACCTCGCGCGACGGCCGCTGGAGCATGGTCTTCAATGGCGAAATCTTCAACTATCTCGAGCTACGAGCCGAACTGCCGGGGGAATTTCACAGCAAGACCGATACGGAAGTCTTGCTCGAAGGGATTGCGGTTTGGGGTCTCGAAGGTGCGCTCACCCGGGCTGCCGGAATGTTTGCTTTTGGTTTGTGGGATCACGACGAGAAGGAACTGACGCTGGTTCGGGATCGCCTAGGAGAGAAGCCACTCGTGTATTTTTGCGATGGCCAGATCCTAGCGTTCGCAAGCGAGATGAAAGCGCTGCGCGAATTTCACAGCGGGAACTTGGAGCCGCTAGCGGTGGACGCTTACCTGGCGCTGGGCTACATTCCAGCGCCGCTGGCAGTCTTCCGGGGCTGCCACAAACTAGAGCCTGGACACATGCTGCGAGTGAAGCGAGGAAGCGAGCCGCGAGTGGCGTGCTGGTGGCATCCGAAGCCGACGAAGATTTCTCCGGATGGCGTGCTCGACCGGCGGGCGAGTCTGCGCGAACAGATGGCTGAGGCGGTTCGCCAACGCCTGCGCGCCGATGTTCCGGTGGCTCTCAGTCTAAGCGGCGGTGTCGACTCCTCAGTGATTGCTGCGGAATGCGTGAGCCAAGGGGCGTCGATTGAAGCTTTCACGGTGCGGCTCCCGGGAGAGTCGGGCGACGTGGACGCGGCGCGGGTGGTGGCGCGTCATCTGAAATTACGGCATCAGGTGCTCGAAGCGCGGGGTGGTGGAATCGCGCAAGAAGTCGAGCGGATTTGGCGGCATTATGACGAGCCATTCGCCGACAGCTCGGCTATCCCGTCGCTAGCGCTGGCGCGGGCGCTGGCGGGTCGCTACAAGGTGATCCTGAATGGCGACGGCGGCGATGAAGTCTTCGGCGGCTACCGGCACTACGAGCACATCCACATCAAGCAGACGCTCAAAGCAGCCGCCGCTGCGGTTGGCCTGTGTGATGGCGGCCAGGCCGGGCGGGCAAGCGTGTATGTGCAATCCAAGGCCACGTTTCGCGCTGCCGCGCGCTCGCGGTTTTTAAATGGCCACGCCACCGGGAATTCGCTCGATGGACTGGTGTTCCACGCCCCGCTTCGAGGAGCGTTGCAGAACGCCCAGTGGATCGATCGTCATCTGGCGCTGGCAAACGGGTTGAATTACAAGACCGACACCGCGAATGGCGCCTTCGGTATCGAGGGTCGCGCGCCGTTTCTGGATCGCCGGCTGGGCGAGTGGGCCGAAGGATTGCGTCCGGAAGAACTGGTGCGCGGGCGCGAGAAAAAAATCTTGCTGCGCGCGGCCTATGCCGGCGACCTCCCGGCGGACGTGCTGAACCGGCCCAAGCAGGGTTTCGGCGCACCCATCGGGCAATGGCTGCGCGGACCGCTGCGCGAACTGGCCGGGGATATGCTGCCGTGCCCGCTGCTCGACCGGGAGTTACAGAACCGCCGCAGCGGACAACAGTTGTGGACACTGCTGATGTTCGCGCAGTGGGCTCGCGAATGGAGGGCGTCATGGTGAAGACAACGGTACTAATGGCGGTGCGCGACACGCCGGCCGCAATGCTGCGGCAAGCGATCGAGTCGATTCGGGGCCAGACGCTGCGGGAATTCGAATTTCTAATTTTAGACGACGGCAGTGAGCGTGCGGAAACCTGTGCGGAACTGGAGCGGCAGGCCGCGGCCGACGCGCGAATCTGCCTGGAACGCGGGCCGTCCCACGGGTTGACGGCAACGCTCAATCGCGGACTGGCGCTGGCTGCTGGCGAGTTCATCGCACGGCAGGATGCCGACGACTGGAGCGAGCCCGACCGGTTGGCGCGGCAAGCCGCGTTCCTGGACGCGCATCCTCAACTCGCTTTGTGCGGCAGCAATGCGTGGACCCACCAGGACGACGGCCGTCCGCTGTGGGCGACACGTTTGCCCGAGGGCCACGCGGCTATCCGCGAGGCACTATGGAAGGGCAACCCTTTCGTGCACGGGAGCACGTTATTTCGGGCTGGTGTCGGGCGCCGATTGGGTGGCTACCGCGAGGAATTTCCGTCCGCTCAGGATTACGATTTTTTCTGGCGTTTGAGTGATGCGGCGGGCGCCGTCAATTTGCCGGAGCCCTTGTATCACTATCGCTACAGCGGCGGGGCGGTGAGCGCTCGGCGAGCGGCGGAGCAAGCGCAGGTGTACCGGGCGGCGCAAATTCTGGCCGAAGCGCGGCGGGCAGGCGCGGTGGAAGATGTGGGGCGTGCGCTGGCACTGGCCCGGCGCGAGATCGAGGATGCAGGGCCGATGCCGGCAGCTCTCAAACAGATCGATCATCGCCTGTTAGCGGGCGATTTCGGCGCGGCGGGGCGCGGTTATGCGGAGCTTCTGAGGGCACACCCGGCGAGCGGGCTGGCGTGGGGAAAACTACTGCGGTGGGCGGTCTTCTCGGCGGTGCCGCAGGCGCGCGAATGGTGCTTCCGATGAGGGCCGGCGCTCCGCGGGTGCTGTTTGTGATTCCGGGCGCGGCGGACGGCAGCTCCATGATTTTCGCCCGGCGGCAGGCCGAGAGCCTCGCGCGGCAAGGGGTCGAAGTCGACCAGTTTCATTTGCGCTCGCGCACGTCTTTGCTGGAACTGGCGCGCGAGTGGAGGCGCTTTCGGCGCCGAGTGCGCAGGATGAATCCCCAAGTGATTCACGCCCAGTTCGGGACAATGACGGCATGGTTCGCTGCTTGGGCTGTGACTTTGAGCAACAGGCGCAGACCTCTCGTGATCACTTATCGCGGCAGCGATCTGAATCCCGAGCCGCAGGGCGCTCGGTGGCAAGCGCGGCTGCGCGCGGCGGCGGGACGAGTGCTCTCCCAACTCGCGGCTCTGCGGGCGTCGCGAATCGTATGCGTCAGCCGCGAGCTTCGCGGCCGGCTGTGGTGGCGGCGGGACATTGCCGTAGTGATGCCGAGCGGAGTGGATGCCGAGGTATTTCGTCCGCAGCCGAGGACGCGGGCACGCGGACACGTGGGCTGGGACGACAGCGAGCGCGTGGTGCTGTTCAATGCCGGCCACGATCCAGGACTCAAGCGTCTGGATCTGGCGAGGAGGGCAGTGGAGCTGGTCCAGGCTTTCTTGGACCGTGTACGCCTGGAGGTGCTCGATGGCCGGACGCCTCCGGATCGAATGCCGGAACTGCTCAATGCCGCCGACTGCCTTTTGCTGACCAGCGACCGGGAAGGATCGTCCACCATTCTTCAAGAGGCGCTGGCCTGCAACCTGCCCGTGGTGAGCGTCAATGCGGGCGATAGCGCGGAGCGCCTGGCGGGCGTGCGGCATTCCGCCGTCGTCGAGCGCGACCCGGCGGTCATCGCAGCGGAGCTGGCGCGCGTCCTCCAAGTGCCGGTGAGGAGCAACGGGCGCGAAAAAGCGCGGGAGTTTTCCGCACAGCGGATCGCGGGAGAGCTGTATCGGATCTACGTCGAGCTGGGCACCGGTGCAGGTTGCGCACAGGCGCCGCAGCGCACTCATTCGCACGCCTGAATGGAATATTTCACCTTATTAGGAGCGGCGACGCTGGTGATTGCCGCGCTGGCGGCGGCACTTTACGCGCAGCGCCGCGATGTTGGCCTGCTCGTGGGAATCGCGGCGCTCTACTACTGGTCACTTTACGGCGCGTGGTCGATCGTTATCGACAAAACCGGCGGATTCAGCGGCCAGCACTATCAATATTTGGAAGCAAAGATGTTCCCGATCGCGCTCGACGGGCGGTACCTGCTGACTTTGGCGCTGTACTCGGGTTTCATCATCCTCGTGGAACTGACTATGCTCGCAGCGCTCTCGCGCCGGCGCGAGCGGCCGATCCCGCGGCTGGTTCTGCGCCACGAAGCCATTCTGCTCGCGGGTTTCGCGGCCGGGGTGGGCAGCTACCTCATTATTCGCGATCAGTTGAGCGTGGCCTGGGCGACCCACACTTCGGCCTACTGGTACACGCGCTCTGAAAACGACCAGTGGTTCACCCTGCACCAGGTACTCAACCGCGTAGCACTGATTCCGCCGGCCATCGGAATGGCGACACTCGCAGCCGGACGGGGCTCGCGGTTCTTCGTCAATGTAGCCAGGCGCTATACGTGGGCGGCTTATGTGCTGCTGGCGGCGGCAATGGGCGCGTTCACCTTCGTATTGGGCAACAAGAACGAAGTGTTTACGGCGCTCCTGACAGGAGTTCTGGCGTACGTGGGGTCGGTACGCCGGCCGCGGTGGTGGATGGTCGGTGTGGTGGTGGCCGCGGGCGTATGGTTTTTAGCGTCGGTGGACTTCTTTCGTGCGACTCCTCTATCGAGGATCGGAGCGGCGGTGTTGGCGCGCGGCCAGGATACAGACGATGTCAGTCACTTTGTGACCACCAGCAACGAGGCCTTCGCGGCGCACTTTTCGCTGTATGGAGTGCTGGCGGCGGGAACCGCTCCCAAATTCGGTTACAGCCTGTATAGCCTGGCGTGCTCGGTGGTCCCGAGGGTGCTGTGGCCCGAGCGGCCGCACGACATTTACCTGTATTACAGCGAGAGCGTGGGCACCATCCAGAACCAGGGGTATTCGCTGCATCATGCCACCGGCTGGTATTTGAATTTTGGCTATGCGGGCATCGCGCTGGGAGCGATAGTACTGGGGCTGATCTGGACCGCATGCCTGAACGCCCGCCAGCGTATACGGCGGCGTAGCGGGATGCTCTATCGCTTGTTCGCCATCATCGCGCCGTGGGTGCTAGTGGCCGGATTGCCCCCTTTGATTCGCGCCGGACCGGAAGGCTACAAGGGCTTGGTTATCGAAAGTTTCCTGATTCCGCTGGCGATTTTGCTGGCGGCCTGCAGGCCCCGCAAATCACCGCCTCGATCTGCCGGGCGGCGCGCGTGGGGAACCGCATGAAACCATTTCTATCGGTGCTGATCCCGTGCCGCAATGAAGTGCGCAGCCTGGGGCGGTGCCTGGCATCGGTCATTGCCAGCGATTATCCGGAGGACCGCCTGGAGGTCCTGGTGCTGGATGGCGCAAGCACCGATGGCACCCGCGACGTGATCGCGCACTGGGCCCGCAGCCATGAGCGCATTCGCATGCTGGAGAATCCAGGAGGAACCACACCGGCGGCGCTCAATCGCGGCATCGCGGCAGCGTGCGGGGAGGTGATCGCGCGCCTGGACGCGCACGCCGCGCTTACGCCCACGTATCTTTCGCGCGCGGTCGAATATCTCGAAACTACGGACGCCGATCAAGTGGGCGGCGTGATGCAGACGCGCGCGCAACGGGACGGACCGTGGGCCGGTGCGCTGGTCGCCGCGCTCACGCACCCCTTTGGCGTCGGCGGATCGCGCTTCCGCACTTGCCGGCCGGAACCAGGAGAGGAACCGCGCTGGGTGGACACTGTTTTTTGTGGTTGCTGGCGGCGCGAGGTGTTCGAGCGGGTCGGGGTTTTCAATGAGCGGCTGGAGCGCGGCCAGGATATGGAGTTCAACCAGCGTTTACGCAGCGCCGGAGGCAAGATCCTCCTGGCGCCGGAGCTAGTCGTCGTATATTACGCTCGTGCGGAATTGGGTTCCTTCTTGAAGCACAACTGGACAAATGGCGTATGGGCGGTGCTTCCATTCGCCTACGCCCGCCGAGCGCCGGTGAGAGCGCGGCATTTGGCTCCGCTGACGCTGGTGCTGACGCTGCTGATCGCTCCGTGGACGCTGGTGGTTTATGCCGCGGCCAGTTTGACCGCGTCCGCACACGTGGCCTGGATCGAGCGACGCTGGCGCTATCTGGCGCAAATGCCGGTGGCTTTCGCCAGCTTACATCTGCCCTACGGAGTGGGCAGCTTGTGGGGCGTAGTGCGGCTGGCACTGGCCCGGGCTGGGAAAAAAGAAGAGGACTCAATGAGCGCAAGCAAAGTGGTCAGAGCCCCGGATTTTTCGAGCGTCACTGAGCTGCCGCGGCAAGGCGCAACGCGCATGCAGATGTCCATGCTGCGGACCCGCTATGGCTGGGCCGCCCAATACACGGCGGGAAAAGACGTGCTGGAAGTTGCATGCGGGGCAGGCCTGGGGCTGGGGTGGCTGGCCCAGCGGGCGCGCCGGGTTGCGGCCGGCGATGTCGACGAAAAGAATTGCCGCATCGCGCGGGACGCGTATCGCGGCCAAGTGAATATCCGCGTCGAGCAAATGGATGCGCTGGAGTTGCCGTTTGAATCCGAGTCCTTCGACGTCGCTTTGCTATTCGAGGCGCAGTATTACCTGGAAGACCTTCCGCGATTCCTGGCCGAAGCCCAGCGCGTGCTGCGGCCCGGGGGCGCGCTGCTGATTTCGACGGTCAATTGCGAATGGGGCGGCTTCCATCCCAGTTTTCTTCATACCCGATATTGGACGGCGCTAGAACTCTTGCACGCGCTCGAAGATGCGGGATTCGCGACGCGACTCTGCGCCGGTTTTCCGGAGCGCGCGCACGGCGGGCGCGACCTGCGGGGAATCCTGAAGGCGGTGGCGTCGCATTTGGGCTGGATTCCGCGGAGCATGCGCGCGAAGGCAATTTTGAAGCGTATCTTTTATGGCCGGCTGGATCTCATTCCAACCCGGCTGGAGGCAAGCGCGCTGTCGCCGCGGGAAGTGGGGGAGTCGATGATTCCCATCGATCAGGCGACCGAACTGGCGCGCTATCGAACGCTCTATTTTGAAGCCCGGAGGTCCGGATGACGCCGACGCTCGCGCGCTCCATTCCTTTTTTCCCGTATCCGCAAGTCTTCCTTCAGCAGGAAGAAGACCTGGTCGGGATCTTCCGCGATGTCGGGAGGCGCGGAGCTTTCATAGCGCAGGAGGATCTGCAACGGTTCGAGGACAACCTCGCACGATTCTTGGGTGCGCGGCGCGTGATTGGTGTCGCGAATGCGACCGACGGTCTGCTGATCGCCGTGCGCGCGGCGGGGGTGGAACCAGGGACGGGAGTGATTTTCAGCTCGCATACCATGGTCGCGACAGCGGCGGCGATCCACTTCGCGGGCGCGATTCCGGTTCCGATCGAGTGCGGTCCGGATCACTTGATGGACCCACAGGCGGTGGCCGCCGCCATCACTCCGCGCACTTCCGCGATCCTGCCCACGCAGCTCAACGGCCGAACCGCGGACATGGAAGCGCTCGGGTGGCTGGCTTCTCGGCACGGCTTGTTGATCGTTGAAGACGCGGCGCAGGCTCTAGGCTCGCGCTTCAAAGGACAGTGCGCGGGAACTTTCGGCGCGACGGCGGCCGTGAGCTTTTATCCGTCGAAACTGCTGGGATGCCTGGGGGACGGCGGCGCGGTGATCGCGAATCACGACGAGGTCGCCGAGCGCGTGCAGGCGTTGCACGATCATGGCCGCGACCGGCAGGGAAATGTGACCGGCTGGGGATTCAACTCGCGCCTCGACAACTTACAGGCAGCGATTGTGGATTATCGCCTGTTGAAATATGAGGCCGTGATCGCGCGGCGGCGCGAACTGGCTCGCGCCTATGACGCGGCCCTTGAAGGCATAGCCGAGGTGGTGCGGCCTCCCGCGCCGGATGCCGACGAGGTCCACTTCGACGTGTATCAGAACTATGAAATTGAAGCCGAGGAGCGCGACCGGCTGCGCCAATTCCTGACCACGCGTGGCATGGGGACGCTCCTGCCATGGGGAGGGAAAGCGGTCCATCAATGGAACGCGCTGGGCTTTAGGACGCGCTTGCCCGCTACCGAGAAACTTTTCGAGCGGGTGTTGTTGCTGCCGATGCACGCCTGGCTCAGCGATAACGACGTCGCAATGGTCGCGTCGGCGGTGCGCGAGTTTTATCGAGGACGGTCATGACATCCGAAACTGCGTGGCTGGTCGACCGATGGCAGACCATGACGCTGATCCGGCGCGTCGAGGAGCGCATTGCCGAGATGGTCGAATCGGGCGAAGTGCGCTGCCCCTGCCACCTATATATAGGACAGGAGGCGGTGGCCGCGGGAGTGTGCGCCGCGCTCACGACGGCCGACACCGTGTGGGGAGGACATCGCTCGCACGGGCACTATCTGGCGAAAGGCGGATCGCTCACGGGCCTGTTCGCCGAAGTGCTGCTGAAGGCCACGGGATGCGCGGGCGGACGCGGCGGGTCCATGCATCTGGCGGCGCCAGCGGTGGGCGTTCCAGGCACGGTCCCGATCGTCGCGGGTACGGTGTCGCTTGCAACAGGCGCGGCGTTCGCCTATAAGCTGCGCAGCGAAGATACGGTGGCGGTGGCTTTTTTGGGCGACGGCGCGCTGGAGGAGGGGCAGGTGCACGAGTCCATGAATCTGGCGGCGCTCTACCGGCTGCCGTTGCTGCTGATCTGCGAAAACAATCTCTACGCCAGCCACCTGCACTGGAGCGAACGGCGCGTGGCGGATAACTTGTTTCGCGCCGGCGAGTTTCATTCGGTGCCGGGAGAACGGGTGGACGGCAACGATGTGCTCGCGGTGCATGCGGCGGCGCAGGTGGCGGTCAAGCGGGCGCGGAGCGGAGAGGGCCCAACATTGATCGAGTGCCGGACCTTTCGCTGGCGAGGACACGTCGGCGCGAGTTTCGATCTCGACGTAGGTGTCGAACGACGCGGCGAACTTGCCGAGTGGCTGCCGCGCGACCCTCTGCGGCGGCTGACGGATCAGTTGATCGAGAGCTGCGTCGTGGATTTGGCGCAATTGGAGCAAGCCATTGACGCCCGAATCAGGAGTGCGGTGGAAGAGGCTCGTGCGGCGCCGGAGCCCGCGGCACAACAGGAAGCGTTATGCGCACACTGACCTACGCGCAGGCCATTCGCGAGGCGCACGCGCAATTGCTGGCACTCGACGCGCGCGTATTCGTCATCGGCCAGGGCTTGTGGAGCCCGTGGTATGCGGGATCGAGCCTGGAGGGCCTCGACCGCGAATTCGGATGCGCGCGGCTAGTGGACACTCCGGTGTCGGAGAATGCAGTTACGGGAATGGCGGTGGGAGCGGCCCTGGCGGGCTTGCGGCCCATCGTATTTCATCCGCGCATGGACTTCATGCTGCTCGCGATGGACCCTGTCGTGAACCAGGCGGCCAACTGGTCGTATTTATTCGGTAGCGATAACAGCGTGCCGCTGGTGATTCGCGCCGTGATCAATCGCGGCGGCGAGCAGGGCGCGCAACATTCGCAGGCGCTGCACGCCATGTTCATGCATGTTCCGGGATTGAAAGTGGTGATGCCATCGACGCCGGCTGACGCCAAGGGTCTGCTGATGGCGGCGATGGCGGACCCGGGGCCCGTCCTCTATATCGACGACCGCTGGCTATATGCGGAGACCGGCGAGGTTCCCGACGAGCCGTTCACGGTGGCGATCGGCGAGGGGGCGGTGCGGCGCAGAGGCTCCGATGTAACGCTGATCGGAATATCTTGGATGGCTTCAGAATGTTTGCGCGCAGCCGAGATTCTGGAACGCGAGGGGATCGACGCCGAAGTCATCGATCTGCGCAGTCTGAAGCCTTGGGATAAAGAGATCGTAGCGGCGAGCGTGTCGCGCACCGGGCGAGCCGTGGTGGCCGATGGCGCGTGGCGCACGGCGGGGGCGTCGGCCGAGATTGCCGCCGAACTCTCCGAGCGCTGCTTCGCCGATTTGGTCGCCCCGGTCGTGAGAATAACGCTGCCCGACGCGCCCGCGCCTGCGAGCCGCGCTGAAGAACAAGCGTATTATCCGGGAGCCGAACAGATTGCCGCCGCTGCGCGCGGCCTGCTCGAACGAAACGTGAAGCGAGCCGCTGCGTGAAGCGCCTGATCGATGTCTCGATCGCGGCGTGCGCGCTGCTATTGCTGACGCCACTGCTGGCGGCGGTTGCGGTGGCAGTGTGGCTGGAAGATGGGGGATCTCCGTGGTACCGCGGCCTACGCGCGGGGCGGAACGGCCGCGAATTTCGCATGCTGAAATTTCGCAGCATGCGCGTGGGGGCATCCAGAACTGGCGTAAACTCAACCGCGAGCGGTGATGCGCGCATCACCAGAGTCGGCCGATTTCTGCGCGCGTTGAAACTGGACGAACTGCCGCAACTTTGGAACGTCATCGCTGGTGAAATGAGCCTGGTGGGTCCGCGGCCGCAAGTTCCCGACGACGCTGCGCTCTACACCGCCGAAGAGCGCCATATGCTCGACGTACGGCCGGGTGTGACGGATCTGGCGTCCATCGTGTTTTCGGACGAAGGCGAGATCCTGGCGGGGAGCGTGGACCCGGATCTGCTCTATAACCAAATCATCCGCCCATGGAAGAGCCGGCTTGCGCTGCTGTATCTGGAACGCGGTTCGTCGACCAGCGACGCGCGAATTCTGCTGTGGACCGTCGGGGCCCTGCTCTCGCGGCGGTGGGCACGGACACAAGTAGCGAGACTTCTCGACCAATGGGGCGTGGGGCAGCCGCTTTATAGCATCGCCTTGCGCGAGGCGCCGCTACCCGCATTCCCGCCCCCGGGGGCGCGTGAGGTGGTCAGGAGCTATCGAGTGGAAACCGCATGATCACGGCTCTCTCGCGGCATCGCCGCGCGGCTGCTGCGCTGTTTCACGCGCTGGTGGTGGCGGCGGCACTCGGCGCCGCGCTCCTGTTGCGCTTTGAATTCACGCTGGACCCACGATCTGTCCGAATGCTGGCGCTGGCGCTGCCGGTCACCCTGGCTGTGAAGCTCGCCGTGTTTCGCGGATTCGCGTTGCGCGACCTGCCGTGGCGCTATATCGGTCTCGAGGGTGTGACTCGCATGGTCGCTGGCAATGCTGCGGCAAGTCTCGCGATGGCGCCGCTATTGGTTTGGCAAGTGGGCTCGGGCTTCGCGTGGTCGATTTATCCTTTGGATTTCCTGTTGTGCCTCGCACTGATGGCCGGAACGCGGCTTGCAGTGCGCATCGCATCTGAGCCCGGCCACCGATTTGAACCGGGCCGCCGATGTGAACCGGGCTGCCGATGCGAACCGGGCTGCCGATGCGAACCAAGCCATAGATGTGAGCCTGGCCGCGGATGTGAACCGCGCCGCGGGTTGGAAACGGGCCGCGGAGCCGGCGCCCCAGGCCGGCGAATTCTCATATACGGAGCCGGGCGAGCGGGAATCACGCTGCTTTCCGAAATCCGCGAGCATCCCGAGTTGGAGTACCAAGTAGTGGGATTCCTGGACGACAATCCGCAAAAACGCCATCTGCTGCTGCGCGGCGCGCGGGTATGGGGCGGACGCGCGACACTCGCGACGATAGTCCAGCGGGAACGCGTCGACGAGGTGCTGCTGGCACTGCCGCGGGCTCCGGGAGTGGAGATCGAAGCGATTCTCCGCCGTTGCCGCGCGGCCCGAGTGGCGGCGCGACGGGTTCCCCTGCTGGCCGAAATGATCGACGACCGCACTTTGATGCGGCAGATCCGCGAGGTGCGGGTGGAAGATCTGCTGGGTCGGCCGCCGGTGCAACTGGAAGAGAGCGCGATTCGGGCGGGCCTCGCAGGCCGTGTGGTGCTGGTGACCGGGGCCGGCGGCTCTATCGGCGGCGAATTATGCCGCCAGATGGCGCGCTATCAACCGGCGGCGATTGTGGGTTTGGATCAATCCGAGGCTGCGCTCTATCAGATCGATCGCGAGATGCGCGAGCGGTTTCCGCGAACCGTATTCCGCGCGGAGCTGGGCAGCATTCAAAACCGGCGTCGCCTGGATGAACTTTTCGAGGCCCACCGGCCGCACGCGGTGTATCACGCGGCGGCGTATAAACACGTGCCGCTAATGGAAGCACACCTGTTTGAAGCCATCGAAAATAACATTCTGGGAACACATCAAGTGGCGCGGGCCGCAGCCGCGGGAGGCGCGGAAACGGTGGTGCTGGTAAGCTCCGACAAGGCCGTGCGCCCGGTCAATATCATGGGCGCCACCAAGCGCATGGCCGAACTGGTGTGCCTGGCGGCGGGACAGGCGGAGCCGCGGATGCGATTTCTGGCGGTGCGTTTCGGCAACGTGCTGGGATCGAGCGGCAGCGTCATTCCGCTGTTCCGGCGGCAGATCGCCGCGGGAGGGCCGCTGACGGTCACGCACCCGGAGATGCGGCGTTTCCTGATGACGATCGCGGAGGCAGCGCAGCTGGTGCTGCAGGCTGCGGCCATGGGAGCCGGCGGTGAAGTCTTCGCGCTCAATATGGGCGAGCCGGTCCGCATTCTGGATCTGGCGCGAAGAATGATCCGGCTGAGCGGCCTGGAGCCGGATTTCGATATTCGAATCGAGTTTTCGGGCATCCGTCCGGGAGAAAAGTTATGTGAGGAACTGAGCGCGTACGAGGAAAATACCGTGCCGACGCCGCATGCGCAAATCCGTGTGTTTACCGGCAAGGGAGTCGCGCGCGAAGCGCTGGCGCATTGTCTGCAAGACCTGCGGCACGCGGCCGAGACGCGCGACGCCGCCGGAGCGGTGCTGTCGCTGAAGGAGTTGATTCCGGAATATAATCCCAGCGCGTTTGTATTGGAGCGGGCGCTAGGAGAGCCGGCCCAGCGGGCGCTGGCGCGAGCGGTTTAGAACCAGTCCCTGGTATGCAGAGGAAAGCAGTTTAGTGCAGACCGAAATTATGTACCGCGAGTCCAGTGGTGGCGCCAGCCGTCACCCAATTCACAAGAGTGAAAAATTTCGCCGACGCGGGACGTTTCCTCACCACCAAGTATTCGGCTCCCGCGAGCGCCCCAATGACACCAAACTTGAGGGCGGTGGCCCGCATGCCGAAGCCTCCGTTGGACCCGGCCAGCAGCGGGTTCAATTCGCGCATCCCGTAAGAGCTGGCCGCGTCCAGCGCTTCACTGGCAAATAGCGGCGCCAGGCTGATGGCCCACTGGCGGCGCCACCGCGCGTCATGGCCGATGCGCTGTTCGGCGCCGGGAGCGGCCACAAATTCGCTGCCCGATAGCTCGCCGACGGTGCGCGGACCCCGTGGGAAGATTAGCGAATTTGCCGGCACAATCACCGCCGCCGCGGCCGGAACAAAGGTGCCGGATTGAAAACCAGATTGGGACGCCGCGTCCCCGGCCCGCACCCATGATCCAAGAGCGCCGAGGAATAGTGCTCCGGTGACAGCGGTTCTAAGAAATACGATTAAGGCTTTCATGCGTTGGTTCCTATATCCCATATCGGGTGGGGTTTAAATAATGAGACTAATCCTATCGGAGAAACCCTTCCACGGCGTTGGTTTCGGTACCCCGTGGATCGAAAGTACTGCCAGCGTTGCATCGCATCCTTCAAGCGCGGGAGCCATTGGACTTTTTGTCCTGGCTGGCGCCGCAACCGTCACGATTTTCGTAAGCGATCCGTTTGCGAGTTGGGAGTATGAGGTCGGGATATTCCTATTAGCGGGATATTGTTCCGTCAGAGAATCCCTTAGGCCAGGCACTTCGAACGTAACTATCTCCGCGCTGGTCCCCGCGCTGGCGCTCGCCGCGATCTCGCTGTGGGGCTTTGCGCAATTGGCAATAGGCGCGACGGTATACCGCTATGCCACCTGGGAGGCGTCGCTGCGAGCGATGGCCTGCGGGGCCACCGCTTGGGTGGCAGCCAAAACCTTGCGTGACGCCCGCCTGCGTTGGCGTTTTCTTTCCGCGTTTGCATGGTTCGGGGGCGCGCTGAGCCTGGTCTCCGTAGTCGCCTATTTCACATCTCCAGGCCGTATCTTGTGGGTCTTTGCGAGCCCTTATCCGGACGTTTGGGGACCTTTTCTGAGCCGCAACGATTTTGCGGGGTTTATGGAACTGAGCTTTCCCGTGGCGTTGGTGCTGGCAATGGATCGCAGAACGCGGGATAGCCCGCCAGGAACGCTTCCGAGGTCGATTCCAGGCTGGGAACCAGTTCGGGAATCGGATGAAGTTCCGAAACGGTTTTCTTTCTCGAAGCGGGTTCCTATATGGGTACCAGCTTGGATGCTCGCAGCGGGCCTAGCCTCCGGTTCAAGGGCTGGCGCCATCCTGCTGCTGGCGGAAGCCGGTGTGGTTCTGGGGCTGATTTCCGGGCGTCGCGCGGCTGCGAAGTTCATCGCGTGGACCCTCCTTCTCGCGGCAGTCGCGGGGGCCGGCACATTGGTTGGACGTTTTGCCGAAAAAGATCCGTGGCGTTACCGGCGCGAGATCGCGGCATCCACTTTACATCTGATCGCGGATCATCCGTGGCGAGGCTACGGGCTCGGCACCTACGCCTATGTCTATCCGGCATACGCAACTTTCGATATAGGCGCCGTGGTCGAGCACGCGCATAATCAGTGGCTAGAGTGGGCCGCCGAAGGTGGAATTCCTCTGGCGCTGGTTTGGCTCACGCTGGCGCTAGGAATGAGCGTTCGCGCGGTGCGCTCGGTCTGGGGCATCGGGATTCTGGCAGCGTTCCTGCATGCTCTTGTGGACTATCCCTTCGTGCGCTGCGGGCTGACAGCCTGGGATTTCACGCTGATCGGAGCGTTGAGCGCCGCGGCGGTGAGAAAAGCCGGGCCGATCTTGCACGTAACGAGAAAGGAAAACGACCAGTGAGAATGATTTTTTTGCGATCCGCGGTGGCCGCCGGGCTGGCTCTACATCTGGCCTATGGTCTGACTCTGTATCTTTCCGTTGGCGAGGGATTCGCAGCCGCCGCTACACCGGCCATTGGCACCGTGGTTACCCGCGGGGCGTTCCGTCTGAACCACGCGACGGTGCGCAGCAACGCGACGCTGTTTGAGGGAGCGATGGTTGAAACTGGCGCCGCGTCCGCGCGCATGGATCTGGCCAGCGGCACTCGGTTGGATCTGGAGCCCGAATCCACGGGACGAGTTTTCGGCGGTCACCTGGTACTCGAACGCGGCGCGGCCCGGATCGATAGCGCCCCAGGTTTGACGATTCGGTCCGCGATTGGGTCCCGCTCCGCCTTCGTAATCGCGGCTCGTGGCGTGGCGATTCAACCCGACGGCAGCGCCGCGGCTGGCCGCATTGCGCTGATCGGCGCGAGCCGGGTGGAAGTGGCAGCTCTGACGGGATCCTTCCGTGTGGTAAATTCCGCACGGATGCTGGTAGCGAGGATCGCTGCCGGCAGAGCGTTGGCGCTGGAGCCGCAATCTCTGCGCGGCCCCACCCGCATCACGGGACGGCTGGTGGGGCGGGAAGGCCATTACCTGCTGACGGATGAAACCACGAACGTAACGATGGAAGTCGCAGGTTCCCCTTTAACCAAACCAGGTTTCACAAAGATGGTGGGACAACGCGTGGCTGTCACGGGGCGCGCGCAATCGGGCGCGACGCCGGTGACTGGCGCTGCGCAAGTGATCGAGGTAGCGCAAGTCACGCCGGCGGCTCCGTCGCCTGGAAATGCTCCGGCGTCCGGGAGCGCTCCGGCAGCGAGTGATCCAGCGGGGTCAGGCGGAGCGGGCGGCACGGCTCCGGCTGGTGCGGGCGGCGCAGCGGGCGGTACAGCCGGCGGCGCGACCGTCTCCGTGACCATGATCGCGATCGTCGGTGGAGTTGCGGCCGCCGCCGTAGTGGGAGGTTTGGCAGCCTCCGGCAAACTGGGAGGAAGCACCGCGGCGCCGGTGAGTCGCTGATCTGCGAGTCATAACGAGTCTGCTCATATGCTGTATTCGCGCCTATTTGCCGGAATCACTTTTTGCGTTTTTGCGCTGGCTCTCGCGGGCACGCTGCGGCTGGCATTCGCCGAGCGCGCCTGGCCAGTGGCGATCGGCAATGCGCGTCACTTTAAGGATCTCGCGGAGCAGCAGCCGGCATCGGCTCGCAGCGCCCTGCGCGCAGCCTTGCAGTTGAACCCGCGCGACAGCGCGGCTTGGATGGCGTTGGGGCTGGTCGCGGAACGGGACGGCGACATGCAGCAAGCGGCGGACTACTTATTAGAGGCCGAAAAAGTGGACCGGCAGTACCTACCCGCGTGGACCTCCGCGAATTTCTTCTTCCGCCGCGCCAATGATCTTCAGTTCTGGCGGGCGGCCCAGCGCGCCGCAGCCATGTCTTACGACGATCCGGCGCCGTTGCTCGAACTGGCGGATCACCGTGCGCCCAATGCCGTTGCAGCGCTCGACCGCCTGGGAGATACCGCTCGTCTGGAGCGCGGATATCTCTACTTCCTGATAGGCAGCAGCCGCTGGCAGGAAGCGGAGGAGGTGGCCGCGCGCCTGGAATCGCGGGGTGACCCAAGAGATCACGAACTTCTGCTTAATTTCACCGGCCGGTTGATCGAAGCCGACGCAGGCGCGGCGGCGCTCGCGGTGTGGAACGGGTTGCAGCAATCCCCTGCCCCCGATCGCGCCAGTCGCGGCACGCTAGTGAATCCACACTTCGAGAGGCAGCCATCCGGGCAGGGCTTTGACTGGCGCGTGACAAAACCTCCGCGGGGATCGGCTCATTGGGAACCGTCCAAGCTCGAATTTTCGCTGGCGGAGTCGGCTCCGGACGCCTGCACCTTGCTCGAACAGTGGGTAGTACTCGATCCCGGAGGCTATCGTCTGCGATTTGACTACCGAACAGAAGGTCTCGCAAAAGAGACCGGGCTGCGGTGGACCCTGCTTCGCGGCGGCGGTGTGGAAGCATCGAGCCCGGTCTTGGCGAATATTACCGAATGGAATTTTCAAGTGATTAAAGCTGGCCTCTATGAGTTGGCTTGGATCTATAACCGAGTGCCCGGCACCACCCACCAGGAAGGCCGCGCGGAGTTGGCTTTTGCCGCCCTGGAGAGGCGATGACGGCGACCGATAATCGCGTGCGGCATTGCCCCAAGTGCGGCTCGGTGCGAGTGCATCGCTCGCGGCGCCGCGGGCCGCTCGAAGGTGTGATCGCGGGGCTGGGAGCCGAGATTTGCCGGTGTCACGATTGCTGCCTGCGCCGAGCCTGGTTCGGAGTTTCTCCAATTCCAATCGGCAACCGCGACCCGGAGGGATCTCCCTGGGCCGGCCTGGTGACGATTGGATCGGGTGGAGTCGTCCTGATTCTGGTTCTGTGGGCGATTATCGGGTTCCTCGAACGACTCCCGTGAGCCCGAATGCTCAATCCTTAGCGTTTCTGTCCGATGCGTCTTTGAGAGGCGCCGGCAGACGTGTTCGAATTTTCAGCAAGCGGGCAAACTTCCGGGATGCGGCGGAAGTCCGTGCTACCGGTCGCAACGAGTGTGGTAATTCACGCAGCGGCGGTGATGCTCTTGCTCGCTCTCACTTTCTCGAATCGAATCGTCGAACGTCGGCCGCCGGAGCGCGCGATGATTCTGCTTTCGCCGCCGCCTGTCATTCCCGTTACCCGGCACGCGGCCCAACGGCCGGACCGTATTTTGCCTCGCCTGTTCCGCGCTCCGGTCATCCGCTCCGCAGCCGCGCCACGCCGCGAACCGGCGCTGGTCCCGGCGCCGCAAATTCCCGCCCCCGAAGTTTCCCGGCCGCTACTGCCGACGGTGGCGATAGCAAGTCTCGCAGTCGCGCCGGCGCCGCCGCTTCGCACCGATAATCTTGTGTCGTTAACAGCCCGCGTGCCGTCGGAAAACAACCGCACGCCGGCCGCCCTTCATTCGAGCGGGTTTGAGCAGATCGCGGTTGAAACTTCGCCGCGCCGGCGGGCGCCGACGCTCTCCGGCGAAGGATTTGCGGACGCGACGATGGTTCCCGCCGGCCAGCCGCATCGCGTCAGCACCGCACCCGCGCTGCCGGTCACGCGGTCCGTCGAAATACTCTCGAAACCCCGGCCCGCGTATACCGAGGAAGCGCGCCGCCAGCGACTCGAAGGCGAAGTGCTGCTGGACGTCCTCTTCGCCGCGTCCGGCCAGGTGCGCGTGCTCGAGATCGTCCGCGGTCTGGGCCATGGGCTGGATGAAAACGCCATTGCCGCGGCCGAGGCCATCCGCTTCCGCCCCGCCGAGCGAGCGGGTATCGCGGCGGATTCGACCGCCATCGTGCATATCGTATTTCAGCTCGCCTATTAGACACACTCATGAATCGTCGCTGTGCTCTTTTCATCGTGCTCGCGGTTTTACCCCTGACAGCGGCCGAACCCACGGATGCCTTAGCCGAAAAGTTGCTCGACCGCATTGTCGAGCGCGAGAACGTCTTTCTAAAGGCAATCGCCGCGCGAACGCCCCTGGTCGAAACCTACATTCAAGAGACGCCCGAGGGCAGCGACGCTTCCGCGCGGCCCAGCGAGGATCACTACTTTCTGGGGCGCGTCCGCTGGAATGGCGCGGTCGATTATCAGCCGCTGCTGGCGCGCACCGACGCACCTCCGGCGAAATCCGCTTCCTGGCGCCCCTTCCATTTGGGAGCTGCCAAAAACCGCGCGCTCACGTTTCTGCCGCGCGGCTTCGCGCAGATGGCGGTCCTCGACCTCCACGATTTTAATCGCCGGACTTACCGCTTCGAATACGTCCGGCGCGAGTTTCTGGGCGAGGTCCGCTGCCTGGTGTTCGATGTGGCGCCGATCAATCGCCCGGCGCCGGGAAAATTCGTCGGCCGTATCTGGGTGGAAGATCGCGATGACGCGATCGTGCGTTTCAACGGAACCTACGTGCAGCCCGCTCCCGCCCGGGAAGCTATCGCCGAGCGCTACTTTCATTTCGATAGCTGGCGAGTGAACGCCTCCGAGTCGCTGTGGGTTCCGGCGCAGATTTATATTGAAGAACAAGCTTCGGCGGGGCGGCGTGCCGACGGTGCCATGCCGCATTTCAAGGCGCAAACACGCTTCTGGGACTATGCCGCGACACCCTCGCGTAAAGTCGACGAATTGACCAGCATCCTGATCGAGAGCGCTTCCGCGGTGGAGGATACCGATCCGCCTAAGGACATTTCGCCGCTTGAAAGCCAGCGTTTGTGGGAGCGGCAGGCGGAACAGAATCTGCTCGCCCGCCTTGAAAAGGGCGGTCTGCTGGCGCCGCCCGGACCGGTGGCGGATGTTCTCAACACGGTAGTCAATAATCTGATCGTGTCCTCCAAGCTCGATATCGAAGCGCATTGCCGCGTGCTGCTGACGACGCCGTTTGAAACTTTTACCATAGGCCACACCATCGTCATCAGCCGCGGCCTGATCGATGTTCTGCCGGACGAAGGGAGCCTGGCGCTGACCCTTTCAACCGAACTGGCGCACATCGCGCTGGGCCATCCCACGCAGACTCAGTTCGCCTTCAACAACCAGACCATGTTGAGCGATCTCGAACTGCTGCGGAGCTTCCACCTCGCGCGGCCGCCCGAACAGATGCAGGCCGCCTCCGAGAAGGCGATCGCCATGATGCGCGCGTCACCTTATTCAAACTTGGCCAACGCGGGTTTATTCCTCAAGGCGCTGGCCGCGCATCGCGCCGCCATGCCGCATTTATTGCAGGCGAGCCTGGGCGATCGGGTGGCCGATCCGGCTGCGCTGGCGCGTCTGGCGAGTTTCGCCGCGGCCGCGCCGCCGCTCGAAGCCGATAAGCTCGACCAGATTGCGGCGTTGCCGTTGGGCTCGCGCATCAAGTTAGATCCCTGGACCAATCGACTGGCACTAGTGAAGACCCGGCCGCTCGCCCTGCTCTCGCCACGCGAAAAAATGCCGTTCGAGGTAACGCCCTTCGTGCTCTATTTGACCAGGACCGAGGCCGTCAGCGCGAAGAAATAGCCGCCGGCGTCTGTAATGATTCCAGATTCCCGCCGGTTTCCCGCTCCAACTCCGCGTGCAGGCTGTTGCCATGCGCATCCATGGTCACGATGGCCATGAAATCGTGCACATGCAGCTTCCACATGGCTTCGGGAATGCCGAAATCGAGCAGGCTCACGCCCAACACCTGATCGACGGCGCGCGCGTAATACTGGGCAGCGCCGCCGATGCCATTGAGATACACCGCGCCGTGTTCCTCCAGCGCCGCCAAGGTTTTCTTCCCCATGCCGCCCTTGCCCATCACCGCGCGCACGCCAAATTTGCGAATGATGTCGGCTTGATACGGTTCTTCGCGGCTGCTGGTGGTGGGTCCAGCGGCTTTGACGGTCCAGCGCTCTCCGCTCTTGAGCATTACCGGACCGCAATGATAGAGCAGCGCGCCCCGCAGATCGACTCCGTCGGGCAGCGGATTGGTCATCAGGTGCGCGTGCACGGCGTCGCGCCCGGTGTAGCACTCGCCGGTGATCAGCACCACATCGCCCACTTTGAGCGCGCGGACCTGCTCCTCGCTAATGGGCGGCCGCAGAATGATTTCGCGGCCGGTAAGCGGGAAGCCGGCGCCCTGCGTCATTTTTTCGACCGGACGCGCGGGATCGCGATATAGCCATCCGGTGATCGCTCCACTGGCGGCATCGAGCCTGACTCCCAGACGCCGGAAGGCCCAGCACTCATAGGCCACCGACACGAAAAAGCTGGCCGGCAAGCGGTTCGCCGCGCCGATCTTACATCCGATCAGCGACACCTTGCCGCCGAAACCCATCGCACCGATGCCCAGGCGGTTGGCCTCCTCCACGATTTCACTTTCGAGCCGCGCCAGGTCGGGATGCGAGTTCACGTCATCGAGAGTGCGAAACAACTGTTCCTTGGCGAGCGCGTAGCCGTGCGCCCGGTCACTGCCAATGCAAACGCCGACCGCGCCCGGAGCGCAGCCCTGCCCCTGCGCCTGCCACACCGCGTGCAGAATACACTTACGCACGCCTTCGAGGTTGCGGCCCGCTTTACCCATGTGCTCCAGATCGCTGGGCAGTGAATACTGAATGTTCTTGTTCTCGCAGCCGCCGCCCTTCAGAATCAGCTTCACTTCGATCTGATCCTCGGCCCACTGCTCAAAGTGAATGACCGGCGTCTCCGCGCCCAGGTTGTTGCCGCTGTTC
>Ga0207695_10003060_pt1 | contig 23973 bp, 19 predicted proteins | sample KBSC54metaG_FD_184354 | JGI IMG/M metagenome (GOLD analysis project Ga0207695, IMG submission 184354) | Corn rhizosphere microbial communities from Kellogg Biological Station, Michigan, USA - KBS C5-4 metaG (SPAdes) (version 2) | ecosystem: Host-associated > Plants > Roots > Rhizosphere > Soil...
CTTTGGCGACGCAGCTTTGAAGAGTGCCGGAATCTCACCGCACCGGACGCGAGGTGCGTCATCTGCAATAACTCCCTTGTTTGCTTCATTTTAGATCCTAACTCCCGCGTTATCAGATAATTGCAACCACCTTCCGCCGTAACCTATTGAAAACAGTAGGCCGACCAGGGGGGAGGGGGTACTCGCCCAAAGGATTCTGGGAGGTTTTCGCCTCACTCGTAGCGATAAAGCTTCACTCTCTCGGTGCTTACCTTGCGCGGATCAAAGCGCCAGTAGCCGCCCTGGTCGTTCTCGTCGCCATTCAGGCGGCGACCAGGGACCCACTTACCGTCTTGGAACGTGCCTTCATCGATAGTGCCAATCCCTGCCCTCGTTTTGCTCTGCGCCGGGGCCGTAAAGAGGACTCGGAATCCCTTGCCGACCCCTAGGAACTCGTCCGGGCCGGTTGCCATCACGAGGCCGTAGCCGGATTCGCTATGGGAGCCGAAGATCGAGTCGAGCGAGACGTGGACAGCGTAGCCGCCGATCGTGAACTCTGCCGTGGGATGCTGGCGATCGAGCATGAATCCGTGGACGTCGCCGGCAGCCTGGTGCTCGAGGAGGACTGGAGCGACAGCCTGTATGGCGCGATAGCTGACGGCAAGATCCTGCTTGGGATTCATGTCATCTTCAATGGCAAACGGAGAGAAGCCGAAGCCAGCCTCCTCACCGACGGCATAGAAGACGTTGGCTGCACCCGGAGTGCCGCCGCGTGTTTCGGGCATGAAGAGCGGATTGCCGTCGCGATGGTAGCGCTGGCACCACTCCACAAAGTTGGACGCGTAGAGATCGGGCGCATAAAAATCGATCGCCGAACCTGCGGCACGCCAGATATCCACGACCCATGGTTCTGGACCGCCGCTGGGATAGCTGCCGGGAACGCCGCCTTCCTCGCCCAACCAGGTGTTTACGTACATCGGAAGATCGTACGCAGATTTGCCTGCGGCGGTGACAGCCTGGATGAAGCGAGCATAGTGCCATGCCATGAAGGCTTCGTCGGCGTGGGGATTGTCACCGAATACTTCGGGCCATGTGCCGGAACTCTTGCCGCCGTTTTCATCCCACAACTCGCGAAGGCGGGGATAGAGCGTGTCGTGATGCGCCTTGAGATAACGTGTGAGCTCGGCCGGAACCGGTGAATTGAATTCGCGATCGGCAGCTGCGGAGCGATCGCGCGAGTCACCGAGGACACCGACCTCGTTTTCAACCTGCATCATGAGAACGGTGTGATCGCTGTCGGCCTGCTTAATGTGCTGCATGAGCGCAGTGAAGGCGCGGGCATCGGCCTTTTGTGTCTCAGCGGAGGCGGGACTGAGGACTTCGACTTCCCTCCCCTTCACGACAACACGCGAAAATCGTTTCGTGTCCTGCTTGACCCACATTGGCGCGTAGCTCGACATGCCGTTCTTCCACGACGCAAGCCAGAGGAAGACGATCTTTTCGTGCGATTCGCGGGCCTGCGCGAGAAGTCCGTCGACAAGAGCGAAGTCGTAGTGGCCTTCGGTGGGCTCCACAAGTTCCCAACTGAGCGGAGTGACGACGGTGTTGAGGCCCATGCCGGCGAGACCGGTCCAGATTGGCTTCATGTAATCGAGATGCGACGAAGATGAATTGTGCAGTTCGCCACCGAGGATGAGAAACGGTTTACCGTCGACGATGAGTTGCGTGACGGAGCCACGTTTCTCAAGATGAGGAGCGGAGTTGGACTGCGCGAGGGCTGTGATCTGAAGGCCCGTGTAGATGGCAAAACTAAGAGCAATTGCGAGAGGCTTTCTCATGACGGACGAAGTCTAGCACGCTGCGGAGTGTGCACGGTCACTGGCGCGAACACAACAACGCTCTATTCTTGACGCGGCTTCGTTCTAAGAGATCGAGTAGTGAAGCATATCCGCCAAACAGCAATCGCAAAACGCTCAGCGCAGGACGCGCGCAAGCTCGCGATCATCAAGCTTCTGCATTCGGCCATCTGGGCTCTTCATGGCTACATGCATTTTGTTGATTCCTCTAACGGCTCTCGGCAACCGATTTCAGCTCACAGCGATGCTTATCGGGGTGATTATTTTGGAGTGCGCCGTGCTCGCTGCCAATCGAGGCACGTGCCTGCTGACGTCGATCACGGCGCTACACGAAAGATCGCTCCGACAACTTCGATATTTTTCTGCCTCTGTGGCTTGCACGCTACAACAAATCAGTCTTCGGAACCCCGTTTGTGTGCGGATCTGCCTTCGCAGTTTTTCGCTGGTTTGCTGTGCAGTGAAATGTCTTCTTCAAGGCTTTGACGATAAAAACGCATTCTCAATGAACTTTTCGATGCGCTGGCGGGCATCGTAGCCGTGCCATGGTTCGGGCGATGGATGGCCGAGCATACCCATAGCGAGCGGGCCGTGATTCTCGCGCGGATAGGTTACGAGTTCGACAGGAACACCTTCCTGGCGCAGTGCGCGATACATCTCCTGCGCCTGGCCGACAGGGTCAGTCGTATCAGACTCGCCCTGCAGCAAGAGGAATGGCGTCTTTGCGTGAGAAGCGCCCGAGAGCGGGCTTTGCCGCCATGCGTCGTTCATGTGCTCCCATGGCTTGCCGAAGTACCAGCGGTCGTACCACGAGCCGCCTTCGGTTCCGTATTCGCTGAACTGGTCAATGACCGGCGCGCCGCTGACGATTGCTTTGAAGCGATCGGTCTTGCCTTCGACAAAGCCGGCCATCTCGCCGCCGTAGCTATAGCCCATCAGGGCCATGCGAGCTGAGTCGATTGGATAGTGAGCGAGAACGTAGTCGACGCCGGACATCACGTCCTGATAATCGCCTCCACCGAGGTCGTTCTTGTTGGCTGCTGCGAACTTGACGCCGTAGTTGGACGAACCGCGCGGGTTGGGGCGGAGAACGGCCCAGCCGTGGCCGATGAGGAAGTCGGCGAAGGGATCGTGATGATTTTCCCAGGCGCCGAAGGGACCGCCGTGGACGTCTACGACCAGAGGAATTTTTGCGGAGCCGGTGTCGGGCGGGAGGTAGAGCAGGCCTTCAACGGTGAATGAGCCGGACTTCCATTGAACAAGTTTGGGCTCGACGGTGCGGAGGTTGGCGGAAGCGAGATCGGGCGTGGGAACAGCCGTGCACGCATCGCCAAGATGGGTTGAATAGCAAAGATGCATTGGCTTGCCGCCGGAATCTGCGAGCCAGACCCAGGCGGTATGTTTGCGGTTGGTGTTAAGAGCGGAAATGACCGAAAGGTCGAAGGCCAGCTCGATGCCAACTTTCTTGCCCTCCTGATTGGTCGGCACTTCGCCCATCGGGACGCCGGACTGTTTTCGATCGTAAGAAAAGATCGCCAATTCTTTTGGAAATGTTTTGCCGTCGAGAGCGACTTTTTCTGCCACGACTAGCGTTCCCACTGCGGCTTGAGCAATGAGCGATCCGTCCTTGTCGAACTGCAGGTCGAATGCTCGGGTCTGGCCGTTGAACCCCGCCGTCAGGCTGCGCGGTCTGGCTGAGGGAGAAAGAGATATGGCAAACAACTCCTCATAGCCGGGAGGCGCGTCCTGGGGAGTCTGCGCACCAAAGACAATCTGGTTGCCATCAGGAGTAAACGTACCGGCTTGTACGGTGGCTGGAATTGCTTCGAGTTTCTCCGGCTTGGCGGGGGCAGTTACATCGACGATCCAGGCTGCGCCCGCGGGTTTGAGATCGGACACATCGTTTGGCTCTTCGGTGACGATGAAGAGCTTGTCTGCAACGGGAGACCATACCGCGCCATGCACGTCGGGAGCGATATCGACGGTCCGGAGATCGCCGTCGATGGATCCGTCCGACTTGAGAGCGGCGATATAGAGGCGCGTGAGGTGGCGCTCATGGTTGACCCATGATGCGTCGATTTTTGCGTCTTTTTGCTTCTTCTCGCCGGGGGTCTCAGGATCGTGTGCCCACAGAGTCAGGTACTTTCCATCTTCGCTGATGGCGAAACCGGCGACGTCGATGGGGAGAGGCTCGACTTTGTTCTCGTCGGACTTCTTCTCGTCCTTCTTTTCATTGGTAGCCGGCGATGGTGGAGGATTGATGGCGTCTTTGTCTTTGGAGACATCGACGGGAGGCATGATCTTGAGATCGTAGGGCGAGGCTTCGCCGCCGCGCAGGTCAAGGCGGAAGAGCTGTGTGTGGTCGCCGCGTTTGGCGAGAAAGAAGATGCCCGTACCGTCGGGCGCCCACTGCGCGTTGTGTTCTCCTCGCTTATCGGACGGAGGGGAAAAGGTCAGCTGACGAGCCTTGTCGGCGCCGTTGTCGGGTGTGGGAACGATCCAGAGATTGCTGGCTCCGCCATCGGCTGTGGCGTGCGTAACTGTGAAAAGAATCTGCTTGCCGTCGGGCGAGAGTTGGGGATTGGAGATTGCTTTGAAGTGGCGCAGGTCTTCGTTGTTGGGGAAATGAGCAGCGGCCGGCTGGGCTGCGGACGTTGCACTCGTCTGCGCGGTGGACGGATGAGGCGCAGCAACGACAGCAAGATATGCAAGGGGAAGAACTGCACGCCTGAGATGAAGCATGGGGCCAGAATACAACGTGGACGGGGGAAGTGGAGTTAGCGTGCTTCGCACGTTAGCGGGGTTCGGCCGAGTCTCCTTGCGATGAGCGCGCGTGTCTTAATGTCTCAGTTAATTGGCGCGCCTCGGGCATTGCAGGTTGGCGAATTCGTGGCGAAAAGCTGAGTGGAAATGAAGAGGCCGCCTTCGTGGGGCGGCCTCGATCTGAGCTGGCGCTACTGAGCGGCGGGTGCCGGCGGACGCACGACCTGTTGCGGCGGTGCAGGAGGCTGCGGCTTTTTCTGGCCTTCGTTCTTTTTGCTGGGGGCGAGGATCGCGTGGAGAATCGTGCCTTCCATGCGCGGCATGAACTCGACCACGGCGATCTCGCCGATGTCCTGGATGAGGCGATTGATGATGTTGTAGCCGAGGTCGCGGTGGGCCATCTGGCGTCCGCGGAAGCGAAGGCTGGCCTTAACTTTGTCGCCGCCTTGCAGGAACTTGACGGCCTGATTCTTTTTTGTCTGGTAGTCGTGTTCGTCCACGGTTACGGAGAACTTGACCTCTTTGACGATGATGACCTTCTGCTTTTTGCGCGCGGCGCGCTCGGACTTTTCCTTCTCGTAAAGGAAGCGGCCGTAGTCCTGAATGCGGCAGACAGGCGGAACGGCATTCGGTGAGACTTCAACCAGGTCCAGCCCGCGTTCGCGAGCAATTTTCAGCGCTTCAAAAGGCGCGAGAATACCGAGTTGTTCGCCGTTTTCGTCGATTACGCGGATTTCGCGGGCGCGAATGCGATCGTTGATGCGGATGAAAGACTTGGCCGAACGTTTATCGAGTGCGATGGTACATCCTCCAAATGGGCCGGGCGCCTGGATCCGAAGTGGTTCCGGAATTCTTGCAAGGCGCGCGAACGCACCCTGAGTATAGCACTGGTTTGATGCAGGTAGCCCTTGCAGAGGTGAGACTTAGAAGGCGTTTTCCAGATCGGGGCGGAGGAACTCGGGAGAAATGGGGAACGGCGAATCGATTTGGGAAATGTTGGGGATCACGGGGCTTCCGAGGAGAGTGTCGTCGGCTGAGATGGCCGTGATGCGGATGGGCACGAGCCGATTGGCCGGCAGCGAGGTTTCGATTTCGACCGGAAGGAAGTTGTCGGTTATTCCCGAGGTGCGGCCAACTGCGGCGAGGGACGGAGGGGTGTTCAACGTAATGGTGTTGAATTCCGCCCCGATGAACTGAAGGCGATGAGAGCGGACCTTCTCGGCAGCGAGGATGCGAAGGGCGGCGATGCGGTGATCCACAGCGGGCGCGGGCACGGGGTTCTCGCGATGGAGTTGATCGGCACGAGTACCGGGGCGTGGCGAAAACGGGAAGAGGTGCAGATAGCCGAAAGGGAGCGAGCGGATGAAGTCGTAGGTGTCCTGGAACTCGCGGTCAGTTTCGCCGGGGAACCCGGCCATAACATCCGCACCGATCGTGAGAGCCGGGCCTGCGGCGTGGATGAGTTCGAGAATCTTCTCAGCGTAGTGCCAGGGACGATAGCGGCGGTGCATGCGGCGGAGAACGGAATCGGAGCCGGATTGAAGAGGGAGATGAGCGTGGCGCGCGAGACGTCCAGCCCAGGAACCCGTTGTTGGAGACACCAAATGAGAACCGGCAAACTCGCGGACGATTGCGATGAGACCGGCGTCCCAGTCCATGGGCTCAATGGAGCTGAGTCGGAGGCGAGGGAGATTGGTCTGGTTGAAGATGGCGCTGACGAGTGCAGCCAGCGAACGCGGCTCGGAAGTTAAGCGATCGAGGTCGCGGCCCCAGCGGCCGAGGTTGATTCCGGAAAGAACGAGTTCCTTGCCGCCGGATTCAGCGAAACTGCGCACGTGACTCAACACGGATGAAGGCGGCAGGCTGCGCGAGTTGCCGCGCGTCTGCGGGATTACGCAGAACGAGCAGCGGTTCGAGCAGCCTTCCTGGATCTTCAGATTGGGGCGCGTTTGTGCCCCGGGAGTGATTGGGGCCTCTTCGAGGAAGGAATGGGCGAAGGCATCATCGGCCAGCACCAGGGGCGGAGAGCCTGAGCCAAGAAGATCTCGAAGGCTGACGAGTTGCGACTGGCTAGCTCGAGCCGGGGCTAGAGTCCGGGGTTCATGGAGCGAAAGGTTATCCGCTTGGCTAAAGCCGTGCCCCGATACTTTGTTCAGAGCCAGGTGCAGGGCGAGTTCTGGAGCGAGGGCTTTGTGGCTGTTGCCAAGAACGGCGGCAACGCCTGGAAGCGAGGCGAGTTCTTGGGGAGCGCGCTGCGCGTAGCAGCCAGTGGCGATGATGCGGGCTTGCGGGTTCTGGCGGTTGGCGCGGCGGATGTATGCGCGGGCTTCACGGTCGGCTTCGGCGGTGACACTGCACGTATTCACAATGACGACATCAGCGTCTGCAGGAGCGCTTTCGGCAGCGCCTGAAGTACGGAGTAGCGCGGCAACGGCTTCGCCGTCTGCACGGGCAGCACGGCAGCCGAAGTTCTCGATGTGGAACGTGGATGCCACAGGGTCCAGTTTACTGGAGCAGCGGGGTTACCGCGCTTCGCGCGTTAGCGAATTCAGGACGTGCAGCGTTCGGCGTCGCGAGGCTGCGATCGATCGTGTACCACCAGCGTGTGCGCCTTTTTGCCCGCTAAAACAAACGCGATCCCGAGCGCCCCGATGACGCAGATCAAGGCAAAGAGAAAAACGCTGCGATAGCCGAAGGCTCCGATGATTGCACCCGCGATGGGGCCAACCATGAAGAACGATACGTCGGCGAAAACGGTATAGACGCTTAGGGCGGTTCCGCGATTTTCGATGGGAACACGTTCGACGGCCTCAACACCGAGCGCGGGGAAGACGAGCGAGTATCCAGCCCCGGCCAGGGCCGCTCCGCCGAGCGCCATCCACGGAGAAATGGAGAGCCAGAGTACCAGTACACCAATCGACTCGACGAGAAGACAAACCTTCGTGACGGCGAATCCGCCGAACGTGCCGATGGTGCGGATGAACACGAGGCGCGTTGCGATGAATGCAAATCCAAACGCAGTCAGACAGAGAGCGGCACCGTCCCAGCGACGGCTTGCGTAGAAGAGAGTAACGAAGGTCGCCAGCGCGCTGTAGCCTACTCCACCGAGCGCGAGTCCTGTGCCATGCGGCATCACGCGGCCGAGGACACTGCGGAAGGGGAGGTGTTCGCCGGGCGTAATGGGGACTGGCAGCTTCATCGCGGCCCATGCATAGGAGGCCGCGCACACGATGATGGTGAGCAATGCGACGGATGTCAGACCCCAATGCGTCTCCATCACGACGCCCAGAGGTGCGCCAAGAGCGAGTGCGCCGTAGGTGCTGACGCCGTTGTATGAAATGACCTTGGCCGTGTGTTCGGGGCCTGCGCTGGAGATGCCCCATAACGTTGCGCCGGTCGATCCTAAACTTTCACCAACGCCAAGCACGAGGCGGCTGGCGATCAGGATCGTAAGGCTGAGCCATGCAGGATTGCGGTGGAGCGCTGCCGCGGCAAAAAGCAGAATGCCGCTGGCGGTACAGGCGGCCATTCCCCACAGGACCGAAACTTTCGCGCCTTTGTGGTCGGAGATGCGTCCGGCCCACGGGCGGCTGAGGAACGTGGCAATGTACTGAATGCTGATCACCGCGCCCGCAAGCGAGGCGTGATAGCCCATGCGTAGATGCACATACTCAGGCAGGATCGCCAGAGGAAGCCCGATCGCCAGGTAGACCACGAAACTGAGCGCCGTGTAGCTGATGATGTTCCGCGCACTCCCGTTCTGAGACACGGAGGGTGGAGCTGCTTCGCGGCTAATTGCAGTGTTTTGCATGTTTTAAGGTCACGCGGGAATGATGATTGCTGTTCTTACAGTATAGAGGAGATGGGTTCCAAAACCTCAGGATGCCGTAGCATATCGGGTACTTAAGAGATGCTTCAGCGGGCCGTGAAGATTCGGATCACGGCAACCGTTCCAGCAGCTTCGCGGCTTCTGTCGAAGCGGTCTGCGGATCGGGAGAATTTGCAAAACCGGCGATAGTCCTCCCTTTGCGGAAGATGCAGATCCCCTCGAGATAGGGCGCCTTCAACTGAAATGCTTCGTCGCCGAGTCTCGCGGATGATGCATCATCGAAGCGAACACGGAGCTTGTTCATGACTTCTGCCGCGGATTCAGGCGACTGCTCCACGACGATGAAGGCCTGCCCTTGCGAGTATTTCGCAACGTATCCGCGCTTCAGGATTTTGAGACCGAGGACGCTTTCGGGTACGAGCTTTGCGGATTCCTGCCCCTCTTGCGGAAACCATGCAAGCTCTTCTGGCGGAGTGCTGCGGCCATCGAGGAGTGGTTCGATCTTTTCGGCGAAGGCTTGGAGATTTGCGGCCTGATTGGAGTTGGTGCTGCCGTCGGTCTCGATGATCTCGATGAAGTACTTCCCTTTCGCGAAGAGGAGGCTCTGCGGCATGATCTGTGCGCCCATGCCGATCTTCGCGATGGGTTGCCTGCTGTCACGGTTTGCGGAGAACATGCCGTAGGCCGAATCGGCATCGGACATGTCGGAGACGTCGAGGGAAAGAATCGTCGAACCTGATTTGCAGTCGATACCCTGCATACGGGCGAAACTGTAGATAAGATAGCCCTCGGCGGCGCCGTCGCGGTAGTCGAAAAGATTGTCGGGCGTGTATTGCCGCTTCGGCCCGGACTGTTCGAATCCGGGCACGAAGTGGCAGTCGAGCAAGACCTGCGCGGGCATTGGTAAGGCGGCGAAGAGGACGCCGAGCACGATGAGAAGGCGGAATGGTGCCTCAGGGACTAAAGCCCTCAGTCGCTTTGGATGGATCATGCCGGCACGGCTAAAGCCGTGCCCCTTCAAAACCACCGCTCGCGACCTGATCATGCGAAGAGTTCCTGTGCGCGGCTGATGCGTTCGGCAACACGAATGCTATGCGGACATTTCACGGTGCATTCGGTGCAGTCGCCGCAGCGAGCGGTCGTGTGATGCGCAGGCAGTTCGTTGAAGCGCTCACGGGCGAGAGCAAACTGGCCATAGCCTTCGGCGTAGGTGAGAATGCGCAACGTGTCGGCTACCTGGAGCCCTTTCTGGCATGAGCCCTGACACTCGCCGCAGAAACGGCAGTAGTACGGAGCAATGCGCTGGAGATGCGCGGCCAGAGTCTGCTCGTCGGCGGGGACGAATTCTTCTGCCATGGCGCGGAGGTTTTCGTCGAGCTGATCCATGTCGGTCATGCTGGGAATCGTGGTATGGATGTTTGGCCTGTGCAGAACCCACTTGAGTGCGGAGAGCATTGCGCCCTCGCGCTGCATTCGGGTGTCAACCTGCTCACCGGGGCGGCGTGCATGGGCTCCTCCGGCCATCACCTTCATTGCGACGATGCCAGTGCCTGTCTTGGCGACAGTGGCAATGGCCTCGTCCATCTTAGCGTCCATGGTGAAGTTGTAGACCGTCAGGACAACGTCGAAAGCCTTCTTGTCAACGGTCCACTCGGTCATTTTGGGGAGAGCGTGCGTGCTCATGCCGGCGAAGCGGATCTTGCCCTGCTGCTTCGCGATCTGCTGGGCTTCGATCATGTCATCGTGAATAGCGGAAGGGGCGTCCTTGGAGTGCAGATACCAGATGTCTAGATAATCGGTTTTGAGCTCGGTGAGGCTGGTGTCGAGATGTTTCAGCAATCCTTCCTTGTTATTTGCAATCGACTTGGTGGAGAGAACGAGGTCTTTGCGTTTATTTCCCAGCGCTGCTGCGACCATGCGTTCGTTATTGCCGTTCTGGTAGCCCCGCGCGGAGTCAAAGTAGTTGATGCCGAGGTCGGCGGCGCGAGTAATGACACTGGGATCGGACGTGATCATGCAGCCGAATCCGACGGTGGTGACTTTGAGGCCGGTTTTGCCAAGAGTACGGTATTCGAGCCTCGGGGTTTTCGCGAATTTCGGAGCAGGCTTGTCGGGGTTGAGGAAGTCGAGATTGGCGGCAGCGCCGGCAACGGGAAGCATTAACCCGGCGGACAGAAACTCGCGGCGTGAACTCTTTAGAGACATGAAGACACCTCTCGCTTCGGAAGCGAACGAATCATAAGGTCTCGGGAAGAACAGCACCTAGGGCGCAGATCACAAACAGGCGTGACTACGTCTCAAGGGCGATCGAAGTCGGACATGACTGAATTAAGCCTTTGACAAGCGACCGCGAGCTTTCTATGCTGTGCGAGCAAACGTTTACCAGTAACGGTATGTAGCGAAATCTCTCGCTACAAGCGAGCCAGAACCGGAACCGCGCGAACGGCATGTTCCGCACTCGAAGGGGTCTTTTCATGAAGAAAGTTTCACGCAGACGATTTCTAAAGAACGCGAGCCAGACCGGTCTCGCGGTTGCCGCAACTTCTGCTCTGGGCAGGTTTGGAATCGCGCAGACGCAGCACGTGACGCGCGTGGTAATCGATTCGGGCAGGCAGGTTTCGGAGATCAATCCTCATCTCTTCGGGTCGTTTCTCGAGCAGTTGGGACGGGCGATTTACGAGGGTATCTACGATCCGAAGTCGAAGTTTGCAGACTCGGACGGGTTCCGGACGGACGTGATGAAAGAGATTCACGATCTGGAAGTTCCTATCATTCGCTGGCCAGGCGGCAACTTCGTTTCGGGATACCACTGGCTGGATGGCGTTGGGCCGAAGAAGGATCGACCGACGGTGCTGGATCGTGCTTGGAACACTACGGAGACGAACCAGTTTGGAACGAACGAGTTCATCACCTGGGCGAAGAAGGTCGGAACCGAACCGCTGTTCGGGTTGAACTTCGGGACTGGATCGGCGGAGGACGCTGCAGCGCTGGTTGAGTACTGCAACGTGGAGAAAGGGACTAAGTGGAGCAATCTGCGGCGATCGCATGGATACGAGCAGCCACACAACGTGAAGTTCTGGTGCGTGGGCAACGAGATGGATGGGCCGTGGCAGATCGGGCACATGGAAGCTCGTGAGTACGGAATCAAGGCGGCAGATGCGGCGCGGCAGATGCGGGCAGTTGATCCGAGGGTGAAGCTGGTTGCATGCGGTTCGAGCGGGCCATTCATGCCGACTTACATCACGTGGGATCGGACGGTGCTGGAGCAGTGCTACGAGGATGTTGATGGCATTTCTCTTCATCGGTACTGGGGAAATACAGAGGAGACGAACCACGACAGTTCGAAGTACCTGGCAATGAATCTGGCGATGGATCGGCAGATTGAAGAGATCGTTTCGGTCTGCGATTCGGTGCGGGCGCAGAAGCGTTCGAGCAAGCAGCTGTTCCTTTCGTTCGATGAGTGGAACGTGTGGTATCGGGCGCGGAACGGCGATGCGGTGAATGGACACAGAACTGAAGCTCCGCATCTGCTGGAAGAGCCTTACAACCTGGAGGATGCGTTGCTGGTTGGCGGGCTTGTGAATTCGCTGATGCGGCATTCGGATCGTGTGAAGGTGGCTTGCCTTGCGCAGCTTGTGAACGTGATCGCTCCGATCATGACGAACAAGGATGGGATTCTGCGGAACACCATCTTCTATCCGTACTCGTGGGGATTAAAATACGGACGCGGTCGCGCGCTGAGCATTGAGCCGGAAGGGCCGAGCTACAAGGTCGATTCACTGGGCAAGCCGATTGAGGACATCGGGCTGGCTGTTCCGGGTTTCGGGAAGGTCAACTATCTCGATGTGATGGCGACGCTGCAACCGGAGCAGAGGACAGCAACGATCTTTGTGCTGAATCGCGATCTCGAGAATGAACAGGAACTCGAATTGAACTGGCACGACCTCACGCCGTCGCGCGTGATCGGGTTCGAGACGATTACGGGAAGCGATCTGAAGGCGCTGAATACATTTGCGGATCCGAAAAAGGTGGTGCCGCAAGCGGTGGCTGCACCCTCGGTCGGATCGAAGATGAGTGTGAAGCTGCCGGCGCGGTCGTATTCGGTTCTCACACTCAGCGTGTGAGGACCGAGGGGACAAGCGAACAATGGGACGAGGGGACGAGGGTTCGGTAATGCGATTTGCCTTTGGATCGATGGCTGACGTGAGGTGTGTCACCATTCAATCGAGACCCTCCCCCTCTATCTCTGGCTGCAAGAAGCCTATTTACAATAGGTTGCAGCGGGAGTGCGCTACAAAGATTTCTTAGGAATGGACTTAGCCATAGAGTTCTGCAAATAAAGGGACTTAGAAGCTCAGAGACCCCGCAAGGACGGTACCCCAATGTTCCTTGAGGTCTGGTTGGTTCGATTATGAAGAAATCAGCGAAATAGACCGCAAACATAAGCGCAGATCCGGAGATTCTTTTGCGGATCTGCTCTCATCCCCGGTTCCCAAAAGCGAGGGACACTTCGACTTCGCTCAGTGCAGGCTCGGGGCACCCGCGCGTGAGTGCCTTGTTTTCCCAGGTCTCCAAAAGAAGGAGACCCGGGGCACCCGGCTATTGTGGAGAGGTGCAATTACTTCAGGCGCAAAGGACATCGTGATGACGCATCGTGCGTGGCGGGTTGAAACCGCTGGCGGTCCGTTCAAGGAAGTCGAAGTGGCTCGCAATCCGTTGCAGCCGTGCGAGGTGCGGATCGCGGCGAGCGGGGTGAATCCGCTGGATACGAAGATTCGGGCTGGCAAGGCGGAACATGCGAAGCAGCCTCTTCCGGCGGTGCTCGGGCTCGATACGGCGGGGACGGTGGAGGAGGTTGGATCCGGGGTGACGGAGTTCCGGGCCGGCGATGAAGTGTTCGGGATGGTGGGTGGAGTAGGCGGAAGGCAGGGGACGCTTGCAGAATTCGTCGCTGCCGATGCGCGACTGCTTGCGCACAAACCGAAGACGCTGTCGATGCGCGAGGCTGCGGTCCTTCCGCTGAGTACCATCACGGCGTGGGAAGGACTGGTGGATCGAGCACAAGTGCATGCCGGGCAGAAGGTGCTGGTTCATGCGGGTGCAGGCGGCGTTGGACATATCTGCGTTCAGATCGCGCGTGCGTTTGGCGCCGATGTGTATGCCACGGTTTCGCCATCGAAGAAACATCTCGTGGAGCAGTTTGGGGCAACGCCTGTCGACTATCAATCGCTCACAGTTGAGGAGTATGTTCAGCGCTTCACAGGCGGCGAAGGATTCGACATTGTGTACGACACAGTGGGCGGATCGACGATCGATGCATCGTTCAACGCAGTGCGGCGGTATACGGGGCATGTTGTGAGTTGCCTGGGATGGAGTACGCACTCGCTGGCGCCGTTGTCGTTTCGGGGAGCGACGTATTCGGGCGTGTTCACGCTGTATCCGATGCTGAGCGGTGTGGGGCTGGAGCGCCACGGGGAGATTCTGCGCAGGGCTGCGGCGCTTGCGGATGAGGGCAAGCTGAGGCCGCTGCTGAATGCGACGCGGTTTACGACTACCGAACTTGATGCGGCGTATGCGGCGGTGGAGTCGGGATCTTTGGGGAAGGTGGTTGTGGAGATCCGGCAATCCCAATAGGTAATGGTGCTGGAGACCTCTGCTTTCATGTTGGGTTCATCTGATGAGGGCCGATGAAGTGCGATGGTTATCTGCGTTTAAGCAGAACCAGAAGCCGGGTCTTCTGGTTCTGAAGGTAGAGCTGAACTGTCCTGCGCTAGATCCTCATTCTCCGCAATCTGTTCCTTTGTAATCAGGCCTTTCCAAATCCCGTGCATGACCACATAGGGTTCCAAGAGCGGATCTGCGAATCTGAATCGTTGTCTACGCGCCGGTCCGTTCTTTGCCAGTACGGCGCCCCGATTCGATTTGCAGAAATCTTTTAGATGCCGCGCGAATTGAGGAATTCGAACAGGTCGCCTCATAATGCTGGAGATTGGGGTGCAAACGTCTGCTGCGGAGAAGTAGCCTAGATCATCTCGATTGGCGAGGGCACACGCAAGCAATACCTGTGGAAACATATTCTCCTGTGCACTACTCGTCGCCTTGTGATAGGCGCTTCGGATTGTCTGCTGAGCCTTGTCAACAGCCCCAGAAATAGCGGCATCCAAATCGTCAATGAGGACGAACTCCCGATCCGCTCTCACAGCATTCAGAGCTGCATTTTGCGCAATCAGATGTGTGTAGTGGGGTAGGCCTTGTGATAGCCGAGCGATTTGCCTCTTCACGGCAAGACCACACGACATGTCAACAGAGTTGAGTCCTTTATCTACGGTCTCATAGACTTCATTGTCCGACATTCGAGGCAAGCGCACCTGAACTAGAGCTCGCTCGACCGATCGATGCTCTGCGATGATTTGCTCAACTGAATCAGCAACTCCAACGAGGATCAAGGTGGCCTGGACGACATGATCCGAAAGAGTCTTTATCGTGTCAGCCAATTTCGTTTTCGTCTCTTGGTCTCGGATACGATCGATCTCATCGATGATGATGACTGTTTGACCGCCAAGTTGTTCAAGTATGAAGCGGACGTCTTCCGGTCCGCAGGAGTCATCAATGGCTGCTTCCAACTTTATCGGCTTAACGCTTTGCTGTTCCTGAAAGCCAAGCGAGGTTTGCTTCTTTGAAATGGGCAACTGCCGGAGGATATTGCGCCAAAGTTTCGGATAAGTAACCGCGGCGTCGCAGTTTACTTTGGCAATACGGATCTCTCTATTCCCATTCTCCGTAACGAAGTCGTGTACAACATTCGCGAGCGAGGTTTTTCCGACCCACGCTCTCCGAATATGATCGCGTGTTGCCCTTTCTGAGCGACGGTGGTGAGTATGGTTGTGATCTGTTGAATTCGGCCGGCGAAGAGAGAACTCTTGTCGATGGGGGCACTTGGACTAAATGCCTGCGCGACCTCGAAATGACGTCCAAAGTTGCCCAAAGTGGGGGTCCCGAAACTGGATGAGATTACATCTGTTGTACACGAAACGTGCCTGAAATCCTTCCTAATGTTAGGATTAGCGGTCGCGACATGATCGTGACGACCACACGATATAACTTGCAAGGAATATTCACTATGGGTTATAGTGGCTCAGTGGAATGGGAGATTGAGTTTTCCGACGAGTTCGAAAATTGGTGGAACTCTTTAACGCTCGAGGAACAGGAGTCCGTCAACTCCAAAGTAATCCTGCTACAGAAGCGCGGCCCTGCTTTGGGGCGACCTCACGCTGACATCATTCAAATCTCAAGCCACAGCAACATGAAAGAGCTAATAGTTCAGCATCAAGGAAGACCATTGCGAATACTTTTCGCGTTTGATAGTAACCGTTGCGGTCAGCTCTTGATTGGTGGAGACAAAACGGGCGACGACAGGTGGTACGACAGGAACGTTCCAATCGCAGACAACATCTACGATAAACATCTTGCTGGGATAAGAGCAGCCAAAGAGAGGTAAATATGGGTAAGAACTTCAAGACCCTTCAGAACAAAATGTCACCCGCTGCCCGTGTTGGCTCTGAAGCAAAGGCGCAAGCCTTCCTTGACGAAATGGCTCTTGACGAACTTCGTATAGCAAGGAAGATGACACAGGAGCGGTTAGCGCAAGTACTGCACAAATCGCAAGCGGCTGTTTCGAAGATTGAACGGCGTGCTGACATGTATGTCAGTACGCTGCAAGAAGTCGTCAAAGCTATGGGGGGAATGCTGGAAATTCGAGCCGTGTTCCCGGAAGCAGCGGTAGTGATAAATCAGTTTGAGCAGATTCAAGAAGAGCAAGGCGGAACAGAACCAGAGCGACAGCCAATCGGGAGTGTAGGCTGCGAAGACTGAAAGGCTCCTGAACCTTACAATTGCAATTCAAAGCAGAACGGCCACCCTTGCGGGTGGCCGTTCTGGTGTGCCGGTGAGAACGAGTATTTACCGCTCGTTCTTGCGCCAGTTGATGAGGTCGCCGAGAGTGGTGGTGGAGCTGGAGACGGGCTGCTTGTGCGCGTGCTCCTTGTAGGACTCGACCTGGGCGCGGCTGGCTTCGTGGCCGCTGACCGCGCGAAGGCTGAGACCCACCTTCTTCTCTTCGACGTTGATCTTGATGATCTTGAACTCGTGCTCCTGGCCGACTTCGAGCTTGGAGGGCTCGCCGGGCACTTCGCTGGCTTCAGAGATGTGGCAGAGGCCTTCAACGCCCTCGGCGATTTCAACGAAAGCGCCGAACTGCGCGGTCCTGAGGACCTTGCCGTGCACCACATCGCCGACGCGGTGGGTAGCGAAGAAGCTCTCCCACACATCAGGCTGAAGCTGCTTGATGCCAAGGCTCAGGCGGCGGTTCTGCGGCTCGACGCCGAGAACAACTGCCTTGACCTTCTCGCCCTTCTTGACGATCTCAGAGGGGTGCTTGACGCGCTTGGTCCAGCTCAGGTTGGAGACGTGGACGAGGCCGTCAATGCCATCTTCGATTTCGATGAAGGCGCCGAAGTCAGTGAGGTTGCGAACGCGACCCTCGACCACGGTTCCTGCGGGATAACGCTCAGTGAGGTTCTCCCAAGGGTTCTCGAGCAGCTGCTTCATGCCGAGCGAAATGCGGCGGTCGGCGGGGTTGACGCTGAGGACAACCGTGTCGACCTCGTCGCCGGGCTTGACCAGCTTGGAGGGATGCTTGAGGCGCTTGGACCAGGTCATCTCAGAGAGGTGAACGAGGCCTTCGATTCCCTGCTCGAGCTCGACGAACGCGCCGTAATCCGTAACAGAAAGTACGCGGCCGTGGACATGTGCTCCAACGGGGTAGCGCTCAGAGGCATCGAGCCATGGATCAGGCGTGAGCTGCTTGAAGCCGAGCGAGACGCGCTGCTTCTCTTTGTCGAACTTAAGCACCTTGACCTGGATCTCGTCGCCGACGTTGACCAGATCGCGGGGGTGGGTGAGGCGTCCCCAGCTCATGTCGGTGATGTGAAGGAGGCCATCGATGCCGCCGAGGTCGACAAACGCGCCGTAGTCGGTGAGGTTCTTGACGGTGCCGGTGAGGATGGCGCCTTCGCCGAGGTGCTCGAGGGTGGTGGAGCGCTTGGCGTTCTGCTCTTCTTCGAGAATCTCCTTGCGGGAGACGACGACGTTGCCGCGCTTCTTATTGAGCTTGATGACGCGGACTTCGATCTGCTGGCCGAGATAGCCGTCGAGGTTGCGGACGGGACGGATCTCAAGCTGCGAGCCGGGCAGGAACGCCTTCATGCCGATGTCGACGGTGAGACCACCCTTGACGCGGCTGACGACCGTGCCGATGACAGGGGTCTTATCGTTGGCATGCTTTTCGATGGTGTCCCACACGCGGAGGCGCTGGGCCTTCTCGTAGCTGACGAGATAGCCGCCCTCGGGCTCTTCGCGCTCGATGACAACTTCGATGACTTCGCCGGGCTGGAACTTGACTGCGCCAGTGTGATCGGTGACCTGCTCGAGCGGCACGAGGCCCTCGGACTTGAGGCCCACATCGACCACGAGGTATTTTTCAGACTGCTTGATGACGGTGCCGGAGACGACTTTGTCTCCATAGGCTTCGACGGCAGCAGCTTCAGCGGCCTGTTCGCGCTCGAAGGCTTCGAGGGCAGCTGAGAAATCGTCCATTGATTCGGCGCTGTGTTCGGCCGGGGCTGCAGAGTGTGGAGCGGTGTGCTCTGTTTCTGCAGGGGCGGCCTGGGCTACAGGCTCGGTTGAGGCATCGGCGTCCAGCGCGGGGGCAGCAATGTGTGCTTCGGCGGTCTCTTGGTTGGACGTGGATTCGGACGGCTGAGCTTCGTGCTCAGTCGCAGGTTCAAGCGTTGGGGTTTCGAGTTCGGTGTTCAGGGTTATGCTCTCGGGTTCTGGATTGAGGACGTTTGGCATGACAGCAAGCTCCGCGATTCCTGCCCCGGCGATGGCCTTGCGGGTCGACGGGTCGCATCCCACTCACGCGGTGACAATGAACGAAGAATGCGCATTCCGCGTGCTCCTATGACCGCAGGCCTGTGAGCTTTGGCATTTCACAGAGACGGGGCTTCGGGCCAGAGAACTGGCGATAGAAGCGACTCGTCTCCTAGGGAAACACCAGGCAGGCAACGGCTGGCTGGAGGGCGGCCGCAGCTAACTGCTGGAATCCGCGCAGGAAGCTACGCTTTCAAGTGTATCAACGGTCAGAATTTCGCGTCAATCGAACGAATTGCAGAGTTTCATGCGTCCTTGGAATTTCTGCTCCATTTTTGATGCTTAAGGGTGGAGATTCGACTCACGTTAGGGAGGTGGTGTGATGTTGGATACAGGTGTCAGAGGGGCGAATTGGGGCGGGTGTGAGCGCGTTCAGACCCCCACGGAAGGCGCTTTGGGGATCACACTATACTGGTGCGTTGGTACGGGCAGAGCTGTGGAGTGAGCTGGCGGGAGAGGTAAGCGAGAACCAGAGAAAGGATCGGGGCAGAATGGATCAGCTGTGGAGCCCATGGCGGTTTGCGTATGTGACGACGGCAGACGGTGCGCCGCGTCCGGGCGTTCCGCATCGGCTGGATGCGTGGCCCGGGGACTTGAGCTGCGTTTTCTGCAACTTGCTGGCCAGTGTGGACTATGCCATTGAACACGGGATGGCGACGGATGAAGCAGAGGAGGCAGGGGGGCTGGTGGTTCGCGGAAAGCACTGCTTCGTCTGCCTGAATGCATATCCGTATACCTCGGGACACGTGATGGTGATGCCGTACGCGCATCTGGATCGGATTGCGAAGCTGGATACGGAGACAGCACATGAACTGATGGATCTCGCGCAGCAGACGGAGCGAGCGCTGGAAAAGCTGTATCGGCCACATGGGTTTAATTTCGGGTTAAATCTCGGGCAGGCGGCGGGGGCGGGGGTTGCGGGACACCTGCATATGCACGCCATGCCGCGCTGGGTCGGCGATACGAACTTCATGACTACGGTGGCAGAGACGCGGGTTCTACCGGAGGATCTGGGGAGCACGTGGAAGCGGCTGCGGGTCACGTTTGAGCAGTTGGATCGGCAGGGGAGCTAAAGCCGCTTGTACCGTCGTTCGCGGAGTTAGCAGCGCTGACGCGCTGTTTGCGGAACTAATCGCCGAGTGTGGTTTCAATGCCGGTTCCGAGGAGCCGGCTATTTCTTTTTTCCGGTCAGGGCTTCGAGTTGGCGAGCGAATTCCTGCCATTCGTCTACGGTCTGGGCCGGCTTTGCCGATAACGGTGGAGCGGGTTTGCTCGAGGGCGCCGGCGCCGGCGAGGGAGGCGGCGGAGCTGGAGTTTTGGGAGCTTCGGGAACAACGTTGACGGGGGTGGGGGCTACGGGAGGGCGTTTGCTGATGGGGGCGGTCGCCGAGGCTGGGCGGAAATTGGGGATCGCGAGAGGCTTCGCGACAGGCTGAACCGGAGGTAGGACGGAAGCGCTGACGGCGGGAGCGGGCGGGATCGGATCGCCCTTGGCGATTTCAACGGGCACCGGCTTCTCGGCATTGGGGTCGTTGAAGACTTCGAGGGACTGGAGAAGCTTGTGAATCGCTTCGTCGGCGGAGACGGGGCCGTCGGCCGGCGGTGGGTCATCGAGGTCTGAAACATCGGGCTGGGTGGATCCGAAGGATGAGTTGAAATCGGACTTCATGCGGGCGTACTTTGCTTGTTCCTGCTCGAGACGCTTTTGGACGCGGGCAAGCTCCTCGGCGAGAGGGCGGAGCCTGGCGTTCTCTGCGATTGCGTCTTCCAGTTGCGTGCGCATGGCGAACTCACGCGCGTCGAGCGCAACATGCTCCTTTTCGACGGCGTCTTCAATCTGCGCCCTGACGTTGGAACGTCCCCAGAAGAAGCCACCGGCGAGACAGGCGAGCGCAAGGGCAAGCGCAACAACGGCGTAAATGATCGCAGCACTCCCCATCGCGCAGAGACTCCCCTATCACAAGATTACGGGCAATCGATGTGCAAGAGGCGGCCCGGGCGGGAAAGGGACGAAACCTTGGTAAGCAGCCCTGGCTCAAACGTGTTTTGTGAACAACTTAGGCTCGCACTGACGCCGCCTAGTTCGTGCTCTCCGGATCTTCGGCTTCGGCCAAAAGGGCAAGTTCTGCCTGATCGACCGCAGCACGGTCAAGGATCTTCCTGGGGATGGATTTATTCGTGCGCAGGCCGAGTTCTTTGAGTTTCTCGACCTGGCCGACGAGATTTCCTGGGCCGTCTACCAGCTTTTTCATCGCAAGATTGAAATTCTGATCGGCTTTGCGGATGCCATCTCCGATCATTTCCATGTCGGTGACGAATCCTACGAATTTCTCGTAAAGCTTTGTGCCACGGTCCATAACATCGCGGACGTTGCGGGCCTGGCGTTCCTGCTGCCAGAGGACATTGACGATGCGGATGACGTAGAGGAGAGTGGTTGGCCCGACGAGGAGGATGCCTTGTTTGTAGGCGTCGGCCCAGAGTTCGGTATCGGACTGGAGGGCCATTAGGAAAGCGGGCTCGACGGGGACGAACATAACAACGAAGTCGGGCGCTTCGATGCCAGGAAGATTGTGATAACCGGCTTTGCCGAGGTTGGAGACGTGGCCGCGGATGCTGGCGAGATGGTCTTTGAGTGAGGATTTGCGCGCTTCGTCGTCGGAGGCCGCGACGCAGTCGGTGTAGGCGGTAAGAGAGACCTTGGAATCGATGACGAGATTGCGTCCGCCGGGAAGATAGACAATCACGTCGGTGCGGACGGAGCGTGCGCGGTCGCCTGTTTCGTTCTCAATGCCAGAGAAGGATTGCTGGAAGGCGTACTGTTCGCCTTCGCGAAGGCCGGCCTTGTCGAGGAGATCGCGGAGAATGAACTCACCCCAGTCGCCCTGAGCTTTGGCGGAACCGCGCAGTGCGGTGGTGAGATTGCGGGCTTCTTCGGTGAGTGCCTCGTTGAGAGTGCCAAGGGAGCCGATGAGAGTTTCCAGCTTGGTGACGCCCGTCTTCGAATCGGATTGCGCTTCTTCCACCTTTTTGCGGAACTCTTCGATTTGCGCGCGGAGAGGCGAGAGCAGGTTGCCGAGTTCTTTTTGACTGCCTTCAGAGAAGGTTTTCGATTTGGTTTCGAGAATGTCGGCAGCGAGGGTCTGGAACTGGTCGGAGAGGGACTTCTTTGCAGACTCGAGGAGTTCGATTTTTTCGCCGAGGTTTTTGCGTTCGTTGTTTAACTCGGCCTCAAGCTGACTGATGCGCGCGTGAAGAGTGGATTCGTTTGCGCCTTTGTAGTCGAGATCAGACCGCAGGTTTGAGATCTCCTGCTGGAGTTGCGCGATTGTCGCGGCACGTTCGAGGGCGAGCGGTTGGAAGCCGGCGCGCACGGCGGATTCGGATTGAGCCTGGGAAAGCTGCCGCTGGAGGGCATTCAATGCATCGAAGGCCTCGCGATTGCGCTGTTCGAGTAGAGCCGCCTCCCTCCGTGCCGCGGAGGAACGGATGATGAAGCCGAGAATCAGGCCGGCGACGATCGCGATTCCAACGAAGAGAGCCTGCATGGGAGTCCTCCAGCTATCTTCGCCTAATCTACGCCTTTCTGCTGTGCATTTGTGGGACGAAACTCGCCTTTTCTGACAGGCGACCCGGATGAGTTACTGAACGGCACGCAGAGGGCTCATCCCGATGCAGGTGATTGATTTATTTCCACTCTGGTCGGCTTTACACACCGGGAGCGGCCCTTTAGACTTGGAGATTCGGGGCCGAGCAGGAGATTGTTCGCGCGGCGGTTGTGCTGGTGTGCCGTCTGCCGCTATTGTAGGCAGGCATACTGCCCGAGGCAGTGTTTGGATTTTGGGAATTGAAATTGAGGAGAAATCAGGCATGGCGGTAGAAGAGAAGGTTAAACAGATCATCGTCGAGCAGCTGCAGGTGGACGAGGCTGAAGTCACGCCCGGTGCGAGCTTCCAGGAGGATCTGGGCGCGGATTCGCTGGACGTTGTTGAACTCGTGATGCAGTTCGAAGAGGCGTTTGACCTCGAGATTCCTGACGAGGACGCGGAGAAGATCAAGACCGTCAAGGACGCAATCGAGTACATCGAGAAGAACGAAAAGACCGCGAAAGGCAAGTAGCCGGTGAATCGAAGAGTAGTGATCACCGGCCTGGGGCTGGTGTGCGGTGTGGGCAATACCGCGCAGGAAGTGTGGGAGAAACTGGTAGCCGGCGCCAGCGGTATGGGGCCGATCACGGGTTTTGATACCACCGGATTTCCTGTCACCTTTGCCGCCGAGGTCAAGAACTTCGACCCGCTGAATTTCGTTGACAAGAAGGAAGCGCGCAAGATGGCGCGTTTCATCCACTTTGCCTTTGCGGCAGCGCAGGAGGCCTTGGGGCAGTCCGGCCTGAAGATCACCGAAGAGAACGGCGACCGCGTCGGTGTTTTCATCGGCTCTGGTATCGGCGGGTTCGAGATCATTGAACGGGAACATGCGACCCTGCTCAAAGAGGGCCCGCGCAGGATATCTCCTTTCTTTATTCCCGCGACGATTATCAATATGGCGGCGGGGCAATTGAGCATTCGCTACGGTGCGCGTGGGCCTATTTCGGCCACCGCAACGGCTTGCGCGACGAGCGCTAATTCAATTGGCGATTCGGTGCGCATGATTATGCATGGTGATGCGGATGCGATGATTGCGGGCGGTTCAGAGGCAGCGGTCACTCCTCTTTCGGTCGGCGGGTTTGCATCGATGCGGGCGCTTTCGACGCGCAACGATGAGCCGATGAAGGCAAGCCGGCCTTTCGACAAGGATCGCGATGGATTTGTGATCGGCGAGGGCGCGGGCATCCTGATTCTGGAGGAGCTCGAATTCGCGAAGAAACGCGGCGCGAAGATTCTGGCCGAAGTGATTGGCTATGGCATGAGCGCCGACGCGTATCACATGACGGGCATCGCTCCGGAAGGCGCGGGTGCACAGCGCAGCATGCGAGCAGCACTGAAAGATGCGCAGATTAAGCCGGAACAGGTCGGCTATATCAACGCTCACGCAACCTCGACACCGGCTGGCGACGGCAACGAGTCACGAGCCATCGAACTCGTTTTCGGAGAGCATGCAACGAGCCACAAGCTGAAGATCAGCGGCACGAAGTCGATGACCGGGCATTTGCTGGGTGGCGCGGGCGGATTGGAAGCCGGCATTACGGTGCTTTCGTTGATCAACCAGGTGTTGCCACCGACGATCAACCTCGATAATGCAGACCCTGAGTGCAAGCTGGACTACGTGCCCAACAAGGCCATCAGCCATAGCTTCGATATCGCGCTGTCAAATTCATTTGGCTTTGGCGGAATCAACGCGACGCTGATCATGCGGAAGTGGGACGAAGGCAGGTAACGAGGGAACAAGGGAACGAGGGGGACAAGAACGACGGCGCACATCCTAAGATGTGCGCCCAGACTGCTGACAAAGTATCAAGATAGGCTCTCGTTTTCCACGGGAGCCTTATTTAATTTGTAGACATGCTTAAGAAGGCGGAAGCGCAGCAGCAAGAGTTGGAGATGGTTTCAGTGGAGTCGCTGG
>Ga0207695_10003062_pt1 | contig 23961 bp, 21 predicted proteins | sample KBSC54metaG_FD_184354 | JGI IMG/M metagenome (GOLD analysis project Ga0207695, IMG submission 184354) | Corn rhizosphere microbial communities from Kellogg Biological Station, Michigan, USA - KBS C5-4 metaG (SPAdes) (version 2) | ecosystem: Host-associated > Plants > Roots > Rhizosphere > Soil...
CTGCTCCGGCGGCACATACAATGTGTCGCCCGGCTTCACCCCCCAGGCCTCGTACCAGGCGTCGACGTTGCGCATCACCCCGTTCACCCGTTGCTCGGGCGGGGAGTGGGGGTCGGTGACCAGCTGGCGGCGCAGGGAGTCCGGCCGCTGCGCGCTGCGCCACACCTGGGCCCAGCCCAGGAACACCCGCTGGTCGCCGGTCAGGCCGTCCATCACCGGCGCGGGCCTGCCGTTCAGCGACATGTGGTAGGCGTCCAGCGCCAGCAGCACCCCGCCGAGGTCGGCGATGTTCTCGCCCATGGTCTGGTCGCCCTTGATGTGGGCGCCCGGCAGCGGCTCGAACGCCGAATACTGTTCGCCGAGCCGCTTGGTCTGGGCCACGAATTTGGCCGCGTCCTCGGCGGTCCACCAGTCGGTGAGGCGGCCCTGGCCGTCGAACTGGCGGCCCTCGTCATCGAAACCGTGGGTCATCTCGTGGCCGATCACCCCGCCGATCCCGCCGTAGTTCACCGCCATGTCGGCGTTCGGGTCGAAGAACGGCGCCTGCAGGATCGCCGCCGGGAACACGATCTCGTTCTTGGTCGGGTCGTAGTAGGCGTTCACCGTCTGCGGCGTCATGCCCCACTCGCCGCGGTCCACCGGCCCGTTCAGCCGCGCCACCTGCCGCGCCCATTCGAACGCCGTGGCCCGCTCCACGTCGCCGTAGAGGTCGTCCGCCGTGACCCGGAGCGCGCTGTAGTCGCGCCACCTGTCGGGGTAGCCGATCTTCACGCCCAGGCGCGCAAGCTTGTCGAGCGCCTTGGCCTTGGTGGCGTCGCTCATCCAGGTCACCCGGCGGATGCGCGCCGCCAGCGCCTGGCGCACGTTCTCCACCAGCTGCTCCATCTTCGCCTTGGCTTCGGGCGGGAAGTACTGCGCGACGTAGAGCCGGCCCACGGCCTCGCCCACCTGGCCGGAGATCATGTTCACCGCCCGCTTCCAGCGCGGCTTCTGCTGCGGCTGGCCCGACAGCGTCTTCGACCGGAACTCGAAATGGGCGTCCACGAACGGCTGCGACAGCACCGGCGCGGCCGCATCGGTGACGGTGAACGCCTCCCAGGCCTGCAGCGTGTGCACCGGCGTGTCGGCGAACACCTGGGCGATCTTCGGGAAGGCGCTGTTCTCCTGCACGATCAGCCGCTGGGCCGAGCCGAGGTCGGCGGCCGTGAGATAGGCGTTCCAGTCGAAGCCGGGCGCCGCGTGCGCCAGCTCCGCGGGCGTCATCGGGTTGTAGATCTTCGCCGGGTCGCGTTCCTCGGCCCGGGTCCAGCTGACCCGCGCGATCTTGGTCTCCATGTCGACGATGGCCTTGGCCTCCGCCGCGGCGTTCGGCCAATGCACCAGGGTCAGCATCTGCGTGACATAGGCCTGGTACTTGGCCTTCTGCGCCGCGAAGCTGGCCTCCAGGTAGTAGTCGCGGTCGGGCAGGCCGAGGCCGCCCTGTGACAGGTAGATGGCGTAGTGGTCCGGGTTCTTGGCGTCGACGTCCAGGGAGGGGCCGAAGAAGCCGCCGAAGTAGCTCTTCGGCGCCAGGCCCATCAGCGCGGCCATCGCCGAGCGGCTGCTCGCGGCCCGGATGCGCGCCAGGGTCGGCTCCAGCGGCCTGGCGCCCAGAGCGTTGGCCCGCCCCTCGTCCATGTAGGCCCGGTAGAAGGCCCCGATCATCGCCTCGTCGCCGGTCCCGCCAGGCGTGGTCGAGGCGTGCTCGAGGATGCCGTGCACCCGCTCCTCCGACTGGGCGCTCAGCTCGTCGAACATTCCGTAGCGCGAGCGGTCGGGCGGGATGGCCAGGTGCTGCAGGTACTGCCCGTTGGCGAAGCGGTAGAAGTCCACGCCCGGCTTCACGGCGGGGTCACGGCCCGCCAGGTCGAATCCCCAGGATCCGAAGCGGGTCGCGGCCGGTCCTTCGGCCCAGGTGATGGAGGCCATGGCCAGGGTGGCCACGGCGGCGATGGCGAGGAGAGGCGTCTTCATCGGGGCTCCGGTTCAAACGGACTGACCAGCGGTCCAAGCACGTCACGGCCGCCAGGGCCGCTTAAAAGAAGTTCACGTCGCCCGCAGGACCGGGGGTGGTCGGGCGTTTTGTCACACTCTCGTGACTGCGCAAAACCGCCTCGCGCAAAGCCTTGATCGCACAGCGCCGAGGGCGATTTTTGGCAGGGGGGCGAACAGAAAAATCGTCGCGCCCAGCGTCGGCGCCGTTGACGGTCTGGAAACCATGTGTCCCCATATCGTGGGCTTCGGGGGCGCGTCGCCCACAAGATGTTGTTGCCGGACACGGAGCTTCTCCAGAACGGCGAATCGATTTCAGGTGCGGTGATGGTGGGAAGCGAAGCAAAAAAGATCATCGTCGGGGCAGGCGCGGCGGCGCGTGGCAAGCCGCAGGAACGCCCCCAGTTGCAGCTGGTGCGCAAGGTCGAGATCGACCGCAGTCGCGACGAACTGCTGACCGACTTCGGGCGGACCACCCTGGAAGACCGCTACCTGCTGCCGAACGAGTCCTACCAGGACATGTTCGCCCGGGTGGCCACCACCTACGCCGATGACGCCGATCACGCGCAGCGGATCTACGACTACATCTCCCAGCTCTGGTTCATGCCCTCCACGCCGGTGCTGTCCAACGGTGGCGCGAACCGGGGCCTGCCGATCTCCTGCTTCCTGAACGCGGTGGGCGATTCGCTGGAAAGCATCGTCGGCACCTGGAACGAGAACGTGTTCCTGGCCGCCAACGGCGGCGGCATCGGCACCTACTGGGGCGGCGTCCGCTCCATCGGCGAAAAGGTCAAGGGCGCCGGCCAGACCAGCGGCATCATCCCCTTCATCCGGGTCATGGACTCCCTGACCCTGGCGATCAGCCAGGGCTCGCTGCGCCGCGGCTCGGCCGCCGTGTACATCGACATCCACCATCCGGAGATCGAGGAGTTCGTCGAGATCCGGAAGCCGTCCGGCGACTTCAACCGCAAGTCCCTGAACCTGCACCACGGCGTCTGCGTCACCGACGAGTTCATGGAGGCGGTGCGCGACGGCGCCATGTTCGCCCTGCGCTCGCCCAAGACCGGCGAGGCGATCCGCGAGGTCGACGCGCGCAGCCTCTGGCAGAAGCTGCTGGAGCTGCGCCTGCAGACCGGCGAGCCCTACCTGATCTTCTCCGACGCGGCCAACCGCGCCATGCCGGCCCACCAGCGCGAGCTGGGCCTGAAGGTGCGCCAGTCCAACCTCTGCTCCGAGATCCTGCTGCACTCGGGCGTCGACCACCTGGGCCGCGAGCGCACCGCCGTCTGCTGCCTGTCGTCGGTGAACGCCGAGAAGTTCCTCGAGTGGCGCGACCATCCGACCTTCGTCGAGGACGTGATGCGCTTCCTCGACAATGTGCTGCAGGACTTCATCGACCGCGCGCCGCCCGAGATGGGCGCCGCCTCCTACGCCGCCTGGCGCGAGCGCTCGGTGGGCCTGGGCCTGATGGGCTTCCACTCCTTCCTGCAGAGCCAGAACGTGCCGTTCGAGAGCGCGCTGGCGAAGAGCTGGAACATGCGCCTCTTCAAGCACCTGCGCCGGCAGTGCGACGCCGCCAGCCGGCTGCTGGCCGAGGAGCGCGGAGCATGTCCGGACGCGGCCGAGCGCGGCGTGATGGAGCGCTTCAGCCACAAGCTGGCCATCGCCCCCACCGCCTCGATCTCGATCATCTGCGGCGGCACCAGCGCCGGCATCGAGCCGATCCCGGCCAACATCTACACCCACAAGACCCTGTCGGGCTCGTTCGCGGTGAAGAACCCGTTCCTCGAGCGCCTGCTGGACGAGAAGGGCCAGAACACTTCCGCGATCTGGGGCTCGATCCTGGAGAACGAGGGCTCGGTCCAGCACCTCGACTGCCTCAGCATCGACGAGAAGGCTGTCTACAAGACCGCCTTCGAGATCGACCAGCGCTGGGTGGTGGAACTGGCCGGCGACCGCACGCCGGAAATCTGCCAGTCCCAGTCGGTCAACATCTTCCTGGCCGGCGACGTCGACAAGTGGGACCTGCACATGCTGCACTGGCAGGCCTGGGAGCGCGGCGTGAAGAGCCTCTACTACCTGCGCTCCAAGTCCGTCCAACGCGCGTCCTTCGCCGGGGGTGACGTCGCGTCGATGTTCGAGAAGGCCGGCGAGGCCCGCACAGACTACGAAGAGTGCCTGGCCTGCCAGTAGTGAGCGGCTTTCCCTGAAATAGGCAAATACCCCATGACCTCGCCAAACTACGGTATCTTACGGCAGGCAATGCTTACCGGTGCCCCCGTGTCCTTTTGGTATAAGGGTCATGGTCGCCTCGCGTGCCCGCATGTGCTGGGTTTCAAGCGCGGGGCCGAGCATGTCCTCGTCTACCAATACGGGGGCGGGTCCGCGTCCGGGCTGCCGCCTGGAGGGGAATGGCGCTGCTTGAACGTATCAGAGATGTCCAACGTTCGGCCGATCTCAGGCGGCTGGCACACCGACCCGAACCATAGCCAGACTCAGACCTGCGTTGATCAAGTAGATGTCGAGTTGTGGGTCGATCCTGCAGGCCAGCCGTATGTTAAGCGGGCGTAGTCTATAGCGCGTTCTTTGGCCTTCGACCCATCGAAAGTGGCGCGGTAAACCTCGCCCTCTGAGCCATAGTCGATGGCTTCGACTAACCAGTGACCTGGCGCGCCCTTGACCTCCACGATTTCGACCTCGATGTCTTGGGATGGATCGAATTTGCTGTTGGCGATTGTGGGCCTGGGGGGCATTTGTGACTCCACGAACAGGTCAGCCGCGCGACCGGTTCCGGTACGGTGGAGCAAAAATTCACAAAAAAGGCGCCGCGGCAAATTGACTCAGCTACGATTGGCGGAACGGCTAATGGCAAGCTGGAACCTGAGGGACGGCGGCGCAGCGGCAGTAGCACGCAGCGCGGCAAGTTCCGTGGCGTGTTCATTCCTTTCGCGCTTGTGCACAATCGTGTCGCTCAGCTTGCTTTGATGGTCGGTGATGGGGACCTTGCGCGTAGGCGTGCGGGCCTTCCTATGGCGCCCGTCACGCAGTCCTGATCGGTCGGCCGCGTCTTCAGCACTTCACCATGACCCACGATGGGTCCACAGGGACCGCTGTCCTCGCGATCCGATCTGAGGATCGAACAGTCGCTGAAAGCCCAAGTGAAGCCATCCACAACATATCGCGTGTCAAAATGTCCGGACGCCACAAAATGTGGTGTTTTCGGCTTACGCGGTGCCGCGAATCTCGATCCCCTAGCTCTACGTATCGTCGCGTGTTGGGGGCTGTGAAATGAGTGATCGAGCTAGTGTGTCCAACGTCCGCGCCCTTCCGGGCCTGCTCACGCCCTCGTTCGCCTACAAGCCGTTCCGCTATCCGTGGGCCTACGACTTCTGGAAGCGCCAGCAGCAGATCCACTGGATGCCCGAGGAGGTGCCGCTCGGCGAGGACTGCAAGGACTGGGCGGCCAAGCTCAACGACCGCGAGCGCAACCTGCTGGCCCAGATCTTCCGCTTCTTCACCCAGTCCGACGTCGAGGTGAACGACAACTACATGGAGCGCTACGGCCGGGTGTTCAAACCGACCGAGGTGAAGATGATGCTGGCGGCTTTCTCCAACATGGAGACCATCCACATCGCCGCCTACGCCCTGCTGCTGGAAACTATTGGCATGCCGGAAAGCGAGTTTTCCGCCTTCCTCGAGTACGAGGCGCTGCGCGCCAAGCACGACTACATGCAGACCTTCGGGGTGGACAGCAACGCCGACATCGCCCGCACCCTGGCCATGTTCGGCGGCTTCACCGAGGGGCTGCAGCTGTTCGCCAGCTTCGCCATGCTGATGAACTTCCCCCGCTTCAACAAGATGAAGGGGATGGGGCAGATCGTGTCGTGGTCGGTGCGCGACGAGAGCCTGCACTGCGAGGGCATGGTCCAGCTCTACCACGCGTTCAACGCCGAGACCGGCGTGGTGACCAAGGCCGTGGCCGACGACATCGTCGACTGCTGCAAGACCGTGGTCGGCCTGGAGGACCGCTTCATCGACCTCGCCTTCGAGGCCGGCGAGGTGCAGGGCATGACCCCGGCCGACATCAAGGCCTACATCCGCTTCATCGCCGACTGGCGCCTGCGCCAGCTGAACCTGCCGGAGGTCTATGGCGTGAAGGAGAACCCGCTGCCGTGGCTGCAGAGCCTGCTGTCGGGGGTCGAGCACGCCAACTTCTTCGAGGCCCGCGCCACCGAATACTCCAAGGCCGCCACCCGCGGCGCCTGGCAGGGCGAGAGCGGCGTCTGGGGCGAGTTCGACCGCATGATGGCCCGCCGCAACGAGGCCGCGCACTAGCTTTTTTCCGCTCATCCCGGCGAAAGCCGGGACCCAGGCTTTTCTCGTCCACGGACCACACCGACCACGCGGACCTGTCTGTGTGGTCGCGTGGTCCGTGGACTCCAGAACAGGCTCCCGACTCGCGTCGGATGGGTGCAAGCGCCCACCTATTTCGCATCAAAGCCCCGCTTGCCCACCGACCCCTTTGGCGCGACCCTCGCCCAAGAACAGGCGGAGGATGCGATATGGCTGACGGCGCAACGATCGACCGGCCTCACGGTCCGCCGCCCCACGTCCCGCCCGAGCTGGTCCGCGACTTCAGCTACTGGTCCAGCCCCGGCATGTCGCCGGAGCCGAACGGCGACCCCCACGCGCTGTTCCGCGGCTTCCGCGACGGCCCGCGGATATTCTACGCCCAGTCTAACGACCTCAGCCGCTACCACCGCTACGAGGGCATGTGGATCCTCACCCGCGCCGCCGACATGCGCGAGGCGCTGCAGAACGCGGCGGTTTTCTCTAACGTCCGCGAGGGCTTCTCGGCGATGATCGGCGAGTCCTGGGCCATGGTGCCGGTGGACATCGACCCGCCCCTGCACACCGCCTTCCGGCTGATGCTCAACCCCCTGTTCGCGCCGCGCCGCATAGAGCAGATGAAGGCCGGCATCCGCGAGCGCGCCGTCGCCCTGGTCGAGGGCGTCCGCGCCCGCGGCGAGTGCGAGTTCATGAGCGAGTTCGCCCGGCCCTTCCCGGTGACCATCTTCCTGCAGTTCGTCGGCCTCTCCGACGAGCGGCGCGAGGAGTTCCAGCAATGGGGCCGCGACCTGCTGCACGGGGTCGACTTCGAGACCCGCGCCGGCGGCGTCCGCTCCATCGTCACCTACATGCGCGAGCTCATCGCCGACCGCCGCAAGAACCCGAAGGACGACTTCATCACCTTCGTGCTCAACGGCCAGGTCGACGGCCGCCCGCTTACCGAGGACGAGATGGTCGGCTGCACCTTCCTGGTGTTCCTGGCCGGCCTCGACACCGTCGCCGCCACGCTCAGCTTCCTGTTCCTGCACCTTGCCCGCCACCCCGAGCACCAGGCCGCCCTGCGCGCCGACCCCAGCCTGATCCCGGCGGCGGTCGAGGAGCTGATCCGGGTCTATGGCATCCTGCCGATGACCCGGACCGTCACCCGCGACGTCGAGTTCGCCGGCGTGCAGATGAAGGCCGGCGACATCATCAGCTGCCCGCCGCAGCTGGCCAACATCGACACCGACGAGGTCGAGCGCGCGGACGAGATCGACTTCACCCGCTCCGACAACCGCCACATGGGCTTCGCCTACGGCCCCCATCGCTGCATCGGCTCGCACCTGGCGCGGCTGGAGCTGACCATCGCCTTCGAGGAATGGCTGAACCGCCTCTCGCCGTTCCGCCTGAAGGAGGGCGTCGATCCGATGGTCCACGGCGGCACCGTCTGGGGCGCCGACGAGATGTGGCTGAGCTGGGACGCCCGCTGAACTTGCCGTTGGCGTCGCCGCTCCTCCGCGGCAGCGGAGAGTAAGGCTTTAACGCAGAGGTCTCGGAGAAGGCGCAGAGGACGCAGAGGGCATCTTCTCCGCGCCCTCTGCGTTCCTCGGCGTCCTCTGCGTTGAAGCCTTTCGACCTCGACACCACGCGACTGTTGCCCGGCTCGCGCCGGGAACGGGGTCCGTTAGGTCTTCGGCCGGAACACGGTGTTGAAGGCGATGCTGATCCGGTCCTCGTCGGTCTGGTTGCCCTTAACGTAATGCAGGATCCAGGACGGGAAGATCACCAGCTTCCCTGCTTCCGCCGGCACCGTCAGCTGGGGCGAGGTGAAGGCATTGTAGGTCTCCACATGCGCCTCGGTGATGATGTGCTCGAGGTTCGCTGTCGGGTTCCGCAGCATCAGGTCGCCGCATCCCTTCGGCGCCTTCACGTAGAACACCCCCGAGAAGCAGGCCCGCGGATGCACGTGCGGGGTGTTGGAGTCGCCCCGCCGGTTGATGTTGATCCAGGCCGTGTCGAGCGCCTGGCGGAGGGATGTCTTGAACATCAGCGCCGCGTGCAGCGCATTGGCCCGCGCCTCGACCTCGCGCAGCAGGTCGGTCAGCGGCGACGCCACGCCCAGGTCCAGGTTGCCGCTCTGGTAGCCGCCGTCGTTGCTCGCCTTCCGCCCGGCGTCCTTCGCCCTCACTTCGCGGCAGCACCGCTCGATGGCGGGCAGGTCGACCTGCAGCGCCTCGACGGCGAGGAACGAAACGAAGGCTGGGGTTGGCCGCATGACGACGCCCTTCCTAACATCGGCCCGCGCCGCGGGCCGGGCAAAAGAATGCCCAGGCGCCACGGAGGCGCCTGGGCTGAGGGGGAACCTCAGAGGTGGAGAGGGATCAGCCCCCGCCCCACGTCTTCTTGATGGTGAAACCGAACTCGCGCGGGGCCTGCATGTACATGTGCCCGACGCCGCCGGTGTAGTTCGGCGAGATGCCCTGGTAGCCCCAGACCACGCCGCCCAGGTTGGTCGCGAACAGGCTCATGGTGACGCCCAGGTCCGGCAGCCGGTAGTCGAGGCTGGCGTTCACGATGGTGACCGCGCGGTTGATGAACTGCTCCTGCTGCGGCGTCAGCGCCGCCTGGTGGGTGATCGGCGTGATCGGGAACTTGCCGCGATAGTTGGCGTCCACGTTGACGCCCATCGTGCCCGGCCCGAACGCATGCTCGTAGCGTGCGCCGATGTCGCCCTGCCAGGTCGGCGAGACCGCGATCGGGACATTCTTGAGCTCGCCCAGCGGCACGCCGTCGCCGCTCGCCGCGCCCGGGAAGTCCAGGTAGACCGAGTCGTTGTACGAGCCGTTGAAGTTGATCGTCAGGCCTTCGAACGGCGCCGCGATCGCCTCCAGTTCCACGCCGCGGATGCGGGCTGTGGCGGCGTTGAGCACGACGGTGGTGAAGCCGAGCGAGTCGCAGAAGCCGGTCGACAGCAAGGAGCCGATGCACTGCAGGGCGCTGACCTGCTTGTCTTTGATGTCCGACTGGAACAGCGCAAGGTTGACCCGCAGGTGGTGGTCGAGCAGGTCGCTCTTCAGGCCGAATTCGTAGTCCTGGTCGTATTCGGGCTTGGCGGGCGGACCGTTCGAGCGGCCGTAGGCGGCGCCTCGGAAGCCGCGCGACACCTTGAAGTACAGCAGTGTGTCGCGGGTGACCTGGGCGTTGAAGCTGGCCAGGTAGGTCAGAGCGCCGTAGCTCTGCGCCAGCCAGGAGCCGTTCGGTCCGGCGGCGCCTGTGAAGGTCTTGCCGGCGCCGGGTTGGCCGACGGGGATTACCCCGCCCGCGATTTCCGAGCAGTCTGGGACGGTGGCGTAGTGGGTGTTCGGGTTGCCGACGTCGCAGGTGAAGTAACCGCCCGCGGCCGACGAACCGTCGAAGTGGAAGTTCCAGTTCGACAGGTCCTGCGCCACGTGTTCGCGCGTATAGCGCAGGCCCAGGGTCACGCTGAAGATGTCGTTGATCTTGAAATCGTTCTGCGTGAAGAATGCCCACTGGTTGTTGCTGACGCTGTGCGCGTCGTGCGCAAAGGCCGGCGGCGAGAAGTACACCGGGTTCGCGTTCGCGCCCGGGTTGGCGACGTCCGCCAGCTGCGTCGCCAGCGGGACGCCGAAGGCCGGATTGGTCAGCGTCAGGAGCGGGAACAGCTCTTCCAGGTCGCCCGCCGGTTGCGAGCCGTGGCCCTCATCGGTGCTGTAGAAGAAGCCCACCAGCCAGCTCAGTCGGTTCTCGAACGCCTTGCCGCTGAGGTCGAACTCCTGGGACCACTGGCCGTCGGCCTGGTCGGCCGGGTCGGGCTGCAGCGGACCATAGCCGTTCGGCGACACCACCTGCGGCGCCAGGGGGGTGTAGCCGCCGACGGCATTCAGGCCGTAGCCGATGTCCAGCACCTGAGAGTGGATGGCGCTGAGGTCGCCGTTCTTGTCGTTCTGGAAGCCGTGGTAGCCAGTGATCGACCGGAGGCTGAGGTTGTCGTTGATCCGCCAGGTCATGTCGAGGTCGGCATGCCAGGTGGTCAGGATGTCGTGCTGCGTCAGACCGGAGCAGTTGGTGTAGGGGTCGCCGCCGACGCACGGGTCAAGCAGCCTGTGCCCCTGGGCCAGAACAGACGCGAGGTTGCCGGCCGGGTCGGGGTTGAAAGCGGGGTCCGCCGGGTTGGTGTTCTGGGCATTGAAAGCCCGCACCAGCATCGGCGCATACTTGCCGTAATCCGAATACAGAGCTTCGGACTCCAGAGCCAGCGTGCTGCCCGGCGCCAGGCCGATGTTCCAGAGATCCTGGCCGTTGTTGCGGTTGTGGTAGTATTCGACCTTGGCCGTGGCGGTGAAGTTCGGCGTCGGGTCGAACTTGATCGAGATCCGCGCCAGGTGAGAGTCGAGGCCGTCGCCGAAGGTCTGGTTGGTGACGGTCGAGTGCCCGAAGCCGTCGCGGCTCCAGCGCTGGTAGCCGATCCGCACGGCCAGCACGTCGTCGATGATCGGGATGTTGATGGCGCCCCCGATCCGCATGTCCTTGAAGCTGCCGACTTCCCCGTCGAGGTAGCCGTGCACGCCGCGGTAGTCGGCGTTCCGGGTGATGATGTTCACCGCGCCGGCGGTCGTGTTGCGGCCGTACAGGGTGCCCTGGGGCCCCTTCAGCACTTCCACGCGGTCGAGGTCGAAGAAGGCGTTGTTGCCGCCGAACGGGTGCGGGATGTTGACGGTGTCTTCGTACAGGCCGACCGGCTGGCTGATGCCGAGCAGGGAGTCGGCGGCGTACTGGCCGCGCAGGGCGAACTGCGCCGAGTTGCCCGACGAGCTGGAGTTGCGCACGAACAGGCTGGGCGTGACCCTGGCCAGGTCCGTCGGCATGGTGACCCGCTGGCGCTCCAATTGCGCCCCGGTCTGGCTGGTCACGGCCACCGGCACTCGTTGCAGGTTTTCCGACGTCTTCCGCGCCGTCACGATCACTGCGCCGATCGCGCTTCCGGAGGTGTCCGCGGTGTCCGTTGAAGCGGTGGCGGCCGCCGCGTCGGTGGCCGTGGCGTCGGCGGCGAGGGCGGACCCTGCCCAGCCGGTCAGCGCGGCGGCGGCCACGCAGGCAAACAACCCATATTTCATGATCATCTAGATCATCTCCCCTTTCACGAGCCCGCATCGGGCCGTCGTGTTCTTGCTTCTCGAGCAGCCCCATCCGCCGGCGATTCCCCCGCGGATGGATCGTGCGCCTTCAAGCTTAAAAGTGGCGTGTCGTCATTTAATTGTTTTGATTCTGTGGCCGAGCGTCGCCGGGTGGTGCGGATATGCAACATTTCCAGCGAGCAGGGAGCGAGTGTTTCTAAGGGGAAATGGTCTGCCGGCGCGGGGAGGCGGTGGCGAAGGCCCGGCGCTAGTCGGCGCTTACAGAAGAGAACGATCGTCAGTTATATTGCGAAGCGGCAACTACGTGACGTCAGTGACGCGCATCGGGCTCATTCGTCGCCAAGTTGCAACAGAGTTTCCATGAACCGCGTTCAGTGCGCCGCATTCACGGAAATGCGGCCGCCGCCCCTCCCGCCGTGATACGGCGCAGCAAGGGCTGCGACCGAGCGCCCCGCAATGCTAGGCTCCGCCCTCTCCCGCCCCGCGAGACCCGCCATGCTGAAATTCCTGATCGGAGCCACCCTGGCCCTCGCCATCGCCGTCCCGGCGCGCGCCGCCGTTCAGCCCTTCCCGCCCGGCTTCCAGGTCCGCGACGTCGACGCCGGCGGCGGCGTCGCGATCCACGTCCGCGTCGGGGGCCATGGCCCGGCCGTGCTGTTGCTGCACGGCTTCGGCGACACGGGCGACATGTGGGCGCCCCTCGCAGCCGTCATGGCCCGCGACCACACGGTGATCGTCCCCGACCTGCGCGGCTTCGGCCTCTCCACCCACACGGACCGGGGCCTCGAGAAGAAGCTCGAGGCCGACGACATGGAGCGTGTGTTGCAGGCCCTCGGCGTCGTCCGCTTCGACCTCGTCACCCACGACATCGGCAACATGGTCGGCTACGCCCTGGCCGCCCAGCACCCCGACCAGGTCACCCGCTGGGTGGTCATGGACGCCCCGCTCCCCGGCGTCGGCCACTGGGACGACCAGCTGAAGAACCCCAAGACCTGGCACTTCAACTTCTACGGCCCCGACGAGGAGCGGCTGGTCGCCGGGCGAGAGCGCATCTATCTCGACCGCTTCTGGAACGAGCTCTCCGACGATCCCTCCCGCATCGACGAGGCCACCCGGGCCCACTACGCCGAGATCTACGCCCGCCCGGGCGCCATCCACTCGGCCTTCCAGACCTTCGCCGCCTTCCGCCAGGACGCCGTCGACAACCAGGCCTTCCTGGCCCGGCCCAAGTTGCCCATGCCGGTCCTCGCCATCGGCGGCGACCACTCCTACGGCCTGGCCCTCGCCGACGAGCTCCGCTTCGTCGCTGTCGACGTCAAGGCTGTCTCCATCGCCCACTCCGGCCACTGGCTGATGGAGGAACAGCCCCAGGCCACCATGGCCGCGATCCTGGCCTTCCTCGAACCGGCCAACCTTCAGCCCTGAGGCAGCTCCCCTGCGCAGGCCGGGCTGAATCGGAGGCGCGGCGAAGCCGCGAGGCGGTAGAATCTTCCTGCCGCTGTCGCGACCGCCAATCTCACCGCCGCGCCTTCACCACCGCCGTGTCCAGCGCCTGCAGGAAGCGCGACCGGTCCGCCGGCGCGAACGGCTTCGGGCCGGCCGTCACCTCGCCCATCGAGCGCAGGTGCTCGCCGACGGCCCGCGAGGCCAGCGCCCCGCCGATGTTGTCCAGCGTCATCGCCCGCCCGGTCGGATGCACCACCAGCGCCCCCGCCTCCAGCGCCCGCCGCGCCAGCGGGATGTCGGCCGTGACCACGATGTCCTTCGCCTGGGCGTTGGCCGCGATCCAGTCGTCCGCCACGTCCGGCCCCTCGTCCACCACCACCGACGAGATCCGCGGCTCGCGCGGAACCCGGATCCAGCTGTTCGACACCACGAACACCTGCAACCGGTAGCGTTCGGCCACGCGGTAGACCTCGTCCTTCACCGGACAGGCGTCGGCGTCGACATAGATGGCGGTCATGGGGCGTTGTTACGCCAGCGCCGCCGCACCGGCGCTGGCCACCTGCTCGTCGTCGGGCGCCGACGCGCCCGAGGCGGCGATCGCGCCCACGCACTCGCCCTCCCAGATCACCGGCACCCCGCCCTGCAGCGGAATCCCCACCGACGCCAGCGCCAGCCCCGGCGCCTGGGCCAGGATCTGCGCGACCAGCCCGCTCGGCCGCCCCATCGCCGCCGCCGTCCGCGCCTTGCCGAACGCGATCTCGGCGCTCAGCCGCCCGGCCCCGTCCATCCGCTCCGCCAGCAGCAGCGCCCCTGAGTCGTCGACGATCACGATGGTCAGCTTCCACCCGTGCTTGACCGCCTCCGCCTTGGCGGCCGCCATCATCCTCTGTGCGTCGTCGCCGGTGAGCGTGGGCCGTTGCCGCATGCGATCCTCCCGTTTCTTGGCGCGCCCCGAGCCCGCCCGAGTTCCACTTCGCCTCCTGCTCATCCCGGCGAAAGCCGGGACCCGGGAGGACCTCCGCGGCGAGCGCCGTCGGCGGACGTCGCAGGGAGCATTCGACGTTAGAGGCTCCCTCGTGCGCGAAGCAATCTGTTGAATCTGCGCCATCGCGGGCGCCGAGGCGATGGATGCGGTCGGCGTGCGGTTGGGCGCGGAACCCTAAGTTTGCGATTCTGCGCGTCGCCCTCACCCGCGCCGCTTCCGCGACGGGCAGCGGCGTCGAGGCGACGTCTCGCCGACCCTCGGTGGCTTGTCGGGAGCCAATCCGTCTTCTGGGTGTTACGCAGCGATGGCCCAGTCAACGCTTGCAACGTCCGCGACCGTCCTGATCGTGGAGAACGAGGCGCTGGTGCGTCTTGAGATCGCCGTCTGGCTCGAGGAAATGGGCATGACCGCGCTCACGGCCGACAACGCTGACGACGCCATCGCGCTCTTGGACACCCACCCTGAAATCGGGTTCCTGCTGACCGACATCAGGATGCCCGGTTCGATGGACGGCATCCGCCTCGCCCATCACGTGCGGGGACGCTGGCCGCCGGTCCGGATCATCGTCGTGTCCGGGTTCATCAACACGTCCCGATCCGACCTGCCTCGGGACTGCATCTTCATTCCCAAGCCGTTCGGGCGTGAGAGGCTGCGCGGCGCGTTGGCGCATCTGATGCCTGGCGTTCGACTCGGTTCGTCCCGCCGGCAGGCCGCCGCCCTGGTTTAGATCGCCACCTCAGCCGGCCCAGCTTCGATGAGAGCCAGGTTGCTGTTGGTGACCAAGACGTTGGTGCCTGGATGTGCGTCGGCAATCTGAATCCGCGCTCCGAGCTGCTTCGCCAGCGCCTGCACGATGTTCGTGCCCAGGCCCGCCTTCGCCGAGCCCGACTTGGGCATCCCGACGCCGTTGTCGCTGACCGACAGGGTCCAGTTCGGTCCAAGCGAATGGTAGCCGACCGTTATCTTGCCTTGGCGGCCGCCCGGGAAGGCGTGCTTGAGGGCGTTGATCGCCAGTTCGGTGACGATCAGACCGAGGCCTATCGAAATGTCAGCGTGCACCGCGCTCTTGTCGGCATGCACTTCAATGGACAGCTGGTCGTGGTCGCCGATCATCGACGCGCCCAGGCTGTCGCAGAGCTGCGTGAAATAGGGACGCAGTTCGACATCGCCGAGCCGGGACGCCGCCAGTTGCCTCTGGACGGTGGCGATGGACATCACGCGGTTGTGGGCGTCGCTGAGATGCAGGCGGGTCTCATCCGATTGCACCTTCCGCGCGCTCTGCAGCAGCACGCTGGCGATGATCTGCAGGCTGTTGGCCACGCGGTGCTGGACCTCCTGAAGCAGGATGGTCTTTTCGCGCAGCAGATCGTCGTTGAGCCTTTGGGCGATCCGGGCGTCGGTGACATCGGCGATGGTCACCAGAAGTCGGACGTCGCCGGCGCCCAGATCCAGCTTGCGCGCGTTGATCACCAGCCGCCGCGGCGCCTCCGGATCCTTCGCGAGGTCCATCTCATAGGCCGTGACGTCGGCAAGTCCCGATCCCGTGGCCTTCAGCAGCGACTGCAGCTGCGGCACGTCCCATTCGCCAGCGCCGAGGCTGAACACGGGGTGACCCGCGACAGTGGCGGGATCGATCTGAAACGTCCGGCAAAACGACGCGCTCGCGGCAATGACCGACTGATCGCCGTCGAGCAGCAGCAACGGCGCCTCGGAGGTCGCCACGATGGCGAGGGCGAGGTCGTAGGCTGCGTCGGCCATGGCTGGCCTTTCATCGGGGACCGGAGGCTCGCGAAGTGAAAGCCATACCCGGCAGTGACGGCGCGCTGGGATGACGCCGCCCACACTCTGAGGGGCTCGGTTACGACGTGCTCCGAGTATAGCACGGTATTGACGCCCACCCGCCCCCCTTGACGCGAAAAGCCCCCTGGATTTCGCCAGCGGGCTCGGGGTGGGGCTCTGCTGTCGAGGCGGCGGTTGCGTCGCTCTCCGGTACTTCAACGTGCTAAGGCGGTATTAGTTGCAGAGTTTGTTCGAGATAAACCGCCAAAAGGGCAACGCCGATACAAATATCAAAACGCTGAAAAACAGTCTTTTGGACAACGCTCTTCATGGTCAATGGCCTCATTTCTTGCTCGTCCGAACGATTCTCCCCGGAACCTTCCCATCGGAGCGGACCGGGAACCAATCGTGACACGGCGCGCTGCTGAGCCTGTTGGGATGCGTGGGGGCGCCTGAACAGGCTCCCCCACGCCTCTCATCGCCAACTTGAGGATCCGCACCCATGTCCGCCGTGTCCGCACCGGCCCGCGATGACAGCATGATCGAACTTTGGTTCGACGCTGACGCGTCTGCGAGACTGATCGTCAACGCGGACCTTCGCGTGCTCGCCAGCAACAGCGCCTCGGAAGCGGTGATTGCGGCCGGCGACGTGTTGACCGTGCGCGCGGGCATCCTCGCCGCACGCGACAAGGTGGGGCAGGCAGGGCTGGTTGCGCTCGTGGGTGCCGACGACATGCCGCCGGCGCTGCTGGCCAGCGACGCCCATGATGCGCCAGTGGTTCTGCGGGCCTCCACGTTGCGGCCGGGCGAATGCTACGGCCTCGTCATCATCCGCGTCGCCAGCCTATCCGAGGGGAGGCTGCCCGACCTCTCGCAGATCTATCGCCTCACCCGCGCCGAGAAGAACCTCGTCGCAGCGATGATCCGCGGCGAGACGAACGCCTCGGTCGCCCGTGGTCTGGGCCTGTCGGTCGAGACCGTCCGGACACACCTGAAGAACGCCTGCGCGAAAATGGGGGTGAATAGCCGTGCTGCGCTCACCGCCAAGATGTTCGAACTCATGGCCTAGAAGTAATTCGGATTTGTATCTTGCGCGCACGGCGAGGCGACCCCATGGCCACGTTGTTCTGTATAAATCCAAGAAGCTTCACCGCAAAGCGATGAACAGGCGTTCATTTATCTTCCGTAAGACGAATTATGGTCGCGTAACCGACTTTATTGCCCCAATTTATTGTCAACAATTCGTTTTTGTCACCCGATCGGGTGATGTCAACAACAGGGCGGTGTGGTCTTTAACGGATTGTTAGCCACGGGTTGTGGCGGGCGAGGCGCCCAAGACAGTCCCGGCGGCCAAGGATCCCTCCACATGACCGCGTTCGTGCGTGAGCCTTCACGCCCCGAGCAGACATGGCCTGGCCGCCTGCAGACAGGCGCCGTCGCCCTGGCTATCGCCGGCCTGCTGGCCGCCGCGTCGCCGGCCGCCGCCGCCGCCTTCACCAACACGGCCCAGATCGAGCTCAGCGGCACGATCCCGCCGACCTGCGGCTTCACCACCCTTCCGGCCAACCCCGATCTCGGAGTCCTGGCCACCGGATCCGTGGTGACCATCGGCGCCCTGGCGTTCACCTGCAACCTGGCCGCCTCCGGCCCGGTGGCGATCACCATCCAGACCACCAACGGCGCGCTGAAGCGCGACGGCGGCCCCGAGACCGCAGCCTACGACGCGGCGTGGGATGTCCAGGGCCGCGACGGCGACTTCGGCAATGCGTCGGCCTGGACCAGCCCGACCACCTTCCAGCTCGTCTCCGGCCTCAGCGGCGTCGCACAGAGCGGCGCCTACAAGATCCGGATCACCGGTCCGACGGCCAATCTGCCGGCCGGGACCTACCGCGACACCATCACCTACACGATCACGCCATGACCGGCGCGACCCGAGATTCCGCGACGCCCCATGGCGGCGCGGGAAATACCTCAGAGCCGGCCGGGCGACGTCCCCCAGCCTACCCCCGAGGCGCTACGACGACCCAACCCACAAGGAATCAAATGCGCAAGCTTCTCCTCTCCACCGTCGCCCTCCTCGCCGTCGGCGCCGCCTCGTCGGCCTTCGCCGCAGACAGCGCCCCGATCGCGATCTCGGCCGAACTGGCCCAAAGCTGCACGATCAACTCCGGCACCTCCACCAACGTGGTGCTTGACGCCAGCGCCCCCTCAGACGGCGTTCCGGGAACCTTCAACTATCAGTGCAACTTCACGGGCTCCCCGACCCTGAAGTTCACCAGCGCGAACAAGGGCGCCCAGTCGACTGGGCCGGACGCGACCTTGGTGGGCTATGGCATCTACCTCAACGATACGCCGCCCAGCACGCCCGCGTCTTCCTGGCAGCAAGCTTCGGCGACGCCGGCCAGCTACACCGGGATCACCACGACGATTTCGCCGAACACGCAGGTGTCGCCGAGTTTCCGCCTTGGTCTTGACGCCCCGCTGGTCGTCGCCGGCACCTACACGGACACCCTGACCATCGACATCGCGCCGTAAGGCGGGATTTCGATCCTAGACGACGTCGCGCGCCGGGACCCGGGTCAAACCCCGGGTCCCGGACGGACCTTGCCGACCTTGCCCCACCTGCGAGCTGGAGCCGCCGATCTCGGCAGCCAGGCCCCGGAGACATCCCGAGATGCGCTACAATCGACTGTTCGCGGCCGCTTCGGTCGGCGCCTGCCTGGTCGCCAGCTCCGCCGCCGTTGCGGCGTCCCCGCCTCAGGCTTCGGCCCCGGTTCAGGTCAGCGCGAGCCTGGCCCCCACCTGCGACTTCACCACCGCGCCGCCCGGGACGGTCTCGATCGCGCCGACGGCCGGCGTCACCAACCTCGGCGACCTCGGCTACACCTGCAACTTCACCGGCAACGCGCACCTGACGCTGAACCTGGTCAACGGCACCCAGCTCTACAATCCCAGCAATGGCGGCGACACCGTGCTCTACCAGCTGGCCTGGGGCATCCCACCCAACGACCCCAACGCCGCGCCGCCGTTCCAGTCCTGGAACTCGCCGCAATCGATCGGCTTCGACTGGCAGACCGCGCCCGCGCCCAATGTCGAGATCAAGGGCCCCCTGCGCATCAACCTGCCCAACGCCCTCACCGTGGCCGGGACCTATACGAGCGTAATCAGCTACGACATCGCCCCGTGACCGAGGCCGCCCGGCCACGGCGTGCGGTCATCGCCATCGGCGCCGGGCTGCTCGTCGCGTCAGCGGTCGCGGCGCCGGCGCCGGCGCTGGCGGGCGACCACAAGGACATCCTGATCACCACCACCCTGGCGCGGACCTGCGGCGTCACCGCGCCGGGCGACCAGACCATCGATCCGTCCAGCCTGGCGGTCCAGCCGGTCGGATCGGTGAGCTACCGCTGCAATTTCGTAGGCGGCGCCACGTTGCGCCTGTGGTCGCAGAACGGCGGCCAGATCATCTCGCCCGCATCGCCGTCGAACGGCGGCGCGCCTCAGTCGCGGATCTACTCCACCGTCTTCGACGGCGCCGCGCTCGGCCAGCTGACCAACGCGGCTGACACTTCCGCCCAGACCGTACGCGCCATCGCCGCGGCGAACACCGACCAGAGCGGCGCCGCGTCGATCCAGTTGAGCAGCGCGGCGGTCATCGCCGGCGCCTACCTCGACACCATCTTCGTCGACATTACTCCATGACCCGACCACGCTCGATGCGGAACGCCTTGGCCCTCGGCGCTCTGCTCGCCCTGGCCGCCGGGGCGACCGCCAGCGCGGCCGACAGCTGGCAAATCTCCGGCGCTCTCGCCCGCGCCTGCCAGATCAGCTTCGACTGCGCCGACGGCGACCAGTGCCGGTCGCTCACCCTCGACGACCGGGTCACGGTCCAGAACACCGCCACCGTCACCTGGCAGTGCAACTACGCCATCGAGGCGGCGACCATGGACTTCTCGTCCGAGAACCAGGGCCTGCTGGTGAACCCCGACGATGACCTCGGCCTGCCGTACCTGGCGACCTACACCGGCGGACAGAACTCGGGCTTCGCCGGCCGCAGCCTGGTCACCCACGTGATCACCAACCCGACCCCGGACACGCCGAACGTCGACGTCAGCGGGTCGATCCAGTTGATGCTGCAGGCGCGCACGCAGCCCCTGTTCGCGGGCCGCTACAGCGACCGGATCACCGTCACCATCACGCCAGAGGCGCCGTAATGCGAGGGACCGGACGCCTTGCCGCCGGATCGATGCTTGGCGCCGCCCTGATCTCCGCCCTGGCCGGCGCCGCAGTCGCGGCGCCCGCGCCTTCGTCGCCGGCCCGGTCGACGGGGCCGATCGAGGTGAGCGGGACCGAGGCGGTGATCTGCAGCGCCGCCTTCGACGAGTCGGTGCTGTCGGTGAACCTGGCGGAGAAGTCGTCCCAGTCGGTCGGGGTCCTGATCGAGTGCAACGCCCGCTTCCGGCTTGCGGCCCGCAGCAGGTTCGGCGTGCTGGAGCACGAGACCCTGTACGCGGCCGGCGATCCCCTGACCTTCGTGCCCTACACGGTGGTCTGGCCCGCGACCCTGATCAACAGCCTCGGCGTGACGATCGCGCCTGAGTTCACCGCGGCCGGCCCTGCCTGGGCCGCCGGATTGCAGGTCACCAGCGCTCCCACCCGGGGGGCGCAGCGTGGCGTGGTGACGATCCGCTGGGGCCCGACGCCCCAGGTGATCGCCGGAACATATGTGGACACCTTCGCGTTGGACATAGTCGCTAACTGACTCGGCGCCATTGCGACGCCGCCTGCCCAGCAGGCGGCGAACGGAAAAGAGGACGGCCGAGATGCCCCCCCGACTGAGGACTTCGCTCGCGGCCGCAGCCGCGTGCGCCACGCTGCTCGCCGTGACATCGGCGGCCTGGGCATACCGCGTCTCGCCCATGATCTACGACCTGAAGCCGGTCGGCCAGGGCTCGGCGATCGTGGTCCGGGTCGAGAACACCAACGACAAGCCGATCACCATCGAGGTCGCGGCCGAACGCCGGACCTTCGACGAGAACGGCGCGGAATCCCGCACCCCGGCGGACGACGATTTCGTGCTGTTCCCGCCTCAGGCGGTGATCCAGCCCGGCGCCACCCAGGCCCTTCGGGTCCAGTACGTCGGTCCGCCGCGACTGCCCGCGTCGGTGATGTACACCGTGACGGTCAAGCAGATCCCGATCCAGCTGCCGGCTGGCGGCCCCAGCGGCGTGCAGTTCGTGTTCAATTTCTCCACCCTCGCCGACGTCGTGCCGGATGGCGCCAGGGCGCAGATCGAGACCGTGTCTCTGACGCCGCAGCCCGTGGGCTATGCGCTGCGGATCCACAACAGCGGCAACAAGTACGCCAACCTGGCCATCTCCAGCGTCGTCCTGACCGGCCCGGGGTTCACCCGAACCCTCGAGGGCGAGGACTGGCGCAAGACCCTGGGGCCCAGCTGGATCCTTCCCGGCGCTGACCGGGTGATCAAGCTGCCCGCCATCGAGGGCGCTCCCGCGGCCGGACTGACCGCCACCGTCAGACTCGTCGAATCCAAACCGTAGTGACCGGAGCGGGGCTGGGCCTTTTCGCTCGGGTCAGCCCGGGGTCAAGACGCGCGCGCCGGCGAGGCCCGCCCGCTCACCTTGCCGTGGTCATCGTGGCCCTGGGAATGGGCGTCGCCGCGGCAGGCTCCGCACAGGCCGAACCCTCTCCCAACCCGCCCGCGCCCGCCGCACCTGCGCCCGCCGCACCCGCGGCCGTGGGGACCTACAGCCTCACCCTGCCGCTAATCTTCCAGGGCGCCTACCAGGGCGACGTGCCGGTGTCGGCCACCCCGGACGGCCACATCAGCGTCGACATGGCCCGCTTCGTGGACCTGCTCGGTCGCCGCCTCTCTCCGGAACTGATCACCCGGCTGACCGCGGCGGCCGCCGGTCGCGCATTCGCCCCGATCGAGCTGTTCGAGCCGGTGGGCGTCATCGTCGCCTACAATCCCGCCACGCTGGAGCTGAACGTATCGGTGCCGGTATCCCGGCAGGGCGCCCAGACCATCTCGGCGGTCGACTCGGTCAATCTCGGCCTGCCGAGTTCGCAGACCATCCCGCCCAGCCGGTTCTCGGCCTCCCTGAGCCTGCTGGCGCGGCAGTCCTACGACTGGGGGCCCGGTTCGGAGCGTGGGCTGGAGCCGCTGCGGGTGGCGACGGATGTCGCGGCCAACTTCTTCGGCCCGAACGGCGTCTACCTGTTCGCCCAGGGCGACTACGACCAGAGCGGCCTGGCGCCCTACCGGCGGGGCAACATCGTGCTGATCCACGACGACCAGAAGCGCGCCCTGCGCTACCTCGCCGGCGACGTGGCGGTGACCTCCGCCGGCTTCCAGGGTTCGCCCACCCTGGCCGGCATCGGCATCGAGCGCGCTTACGGCGAGATCCAGCCGTTCAACAACATCCGCCCGTCCGGCCAGTACCGCTTCGTGCTGGAACGTCCCTCCACCATCGACGTGGTGGTCAACGGCGCGGTGATCCGCACCATCCAGCTCGACGCCGGCCAGTACAATCTGAAGGATTTCCCGTTCTTCGACGGCCTCAACGAGGTCCAGCTCTATGCGGTCGACGGGTTCGGCCGGCGCCTGCTGACCTCGTTTTCGCAGTTCTACACCGCCACGCTCTTGAACCAGGGCGTGTCCGAGTTCGGCGCCACGGTCGGCGCGCCGCAGATCCTCGGCGGGCCCGGCGGCCTCGCCTATGACGCCCGGCTGGCGACCTTCTCGGGCTATGCCCGCTACGGCCTGACCAAGGACCTCACCGTTGGCGCCAACCTGCAGTTCAACCGGCGCCAGTCGCTCACCGGCCTCGAGATCGGCTGGGGCAGTCCCATCGGCGCCATCGGCGTCAATGCCGCGTTCAGCACCTACCAGGGCCTGGGGTCCGGCCATTCCATCGAGATCAGCTACCAGCTCACCGCCCAGCAATTCGGGCCGTTCCAGCGGCCGCAGCTGAACCTCGACGCCGTCGAGACCAGCGCCTTCTTCTCCCCCGTGGACGCGCCGACGCCCACGGGGCTGCGGCTGCCGAACAATCCCTTCAAGCTGCTGGTGTCCGGCCGGTTCTCCAGCCAGCTCCCGTACGGGTTCGGCTTTGGCGTGTTCGGTTCCTGGGGCCGGGGACGCGGGACGCAGGCCGACGAGACGCGCTACGCCGCCAACCTCAGCCACCGGATCGGTTTTGCCGACCTGACGGTCTCGCTGGAGCGGGTGGACACCGTCGGCCCGCAGCGCGAGACCCGATTGCTGCTGACCCTCAACATCCCCCTGGGCCCCAACCAGAACGTCCGCGCCTCCTACGACACCCGCAATCGTGAGGCGCTGATGGAGTACACCCGGTTCCAGCGCGACGAACTTGGCGACGTCGGCCTGCGCGCCTCGCTGCTGCACAACGACTCGGGGGTCACCGGCGCCGGCGAGCTCAGCTACAACGGCAACCGCTTCTCGGCCCTGCTGCAGCACACGGTGATCACCGGGCTCAACGGGCGGACCATCCAGTCGCAGCAGACCACCTACACGCTCGGCACGCAGCTGGCCTACGCCGGCGGCCTGTTCGCGATCGGCCGTCCGGTGGGACCGCGCTTCGCCATCGTGGCCGCCCACGAAACCCTCGCCGGCAGCTCCGTCGGGGCCCGCCAGGGCGCCGGCCGCGACCGGCGCCAGTCTGAGACCGGCGCCCTCGGCCCGGCTCTGGTGGAGGCCGGCAACGCCTACACGCCCTCCACGATCCTGGTGGATGTCCGCAACCTGCCGACCGGCTACGACATCGGCCCGGGCCAGTACGACACCTTCCCCGGCCCGGCCTCCGGCTACGCCATCACGGTCGGCTCGGACGCCTCGCGGATCATCCTGGGCACGCTGCTCGGCGCGGACGGCAAGCCGGTGGCGCTGCAGGGCGGCGAGATCCGCTCGCTGGACCGCCCCGCCGCCAAGCCGATCCTGGTGTTCACCAACAGCGGCGGTCGGTTCGTGGCCACCGGCCTGGCGCCGGGCCGCTACCGGATGCTGCTGGGGCCCGCCCTGGACATCGCCGTCACCCTCACCGTTCCCGCGTCGGCCAGGGGTCTGGTGGACGTGGGCGTGGTCCACGTCGACAGATGAGAAGGATCGAGCCCATGTCCCACGCCCTGCGCCCCGCGGCGCGCCTGCTGGCGGCGGCGGTCGCCGTGATCCTCACCGGCCTCGCCGGGACCAGC
>Ga0207695_10003063_pt1 | contig 23959 bp, 25 predicted proteins | sample KBSC54metaG_FD_184354 | JGI IMG/M metagenome (GOLD analysis project Ga0207695, IMG submission 184354) | Corn rhizosphere microbial communities from Kellogg Biological Station, Michigan, USA - KBS C5-4 metaG (SPAdes) (version 2) | ecosystem: Host-associated > Plants > Roots > Rhizosphere > Soil...
CGATTATGATCGTTCCCTTCATTACCACCATTTCACGCGAAGTTTTTTTATCGGTTCCCGTGGCACTCAAAGAAGCCGCGATGGCTTTAGGCGCCACGCATTGGGAAGTGGTGCGCTTGGCGGTTTTGCCATATGCGCGCTCAGGAATTGCTGGATCCGTTTTTTTAGCCATGGGTCGCGCAATGGGGGAAACGATGGCCGTGACGATGGTGATCGGCAATCGCCCCGAGATCGTCGCTTCCATTTTGGCTCCGGGCTATACCATGGCCGCCGTTTTAGCCAATGAATTTACCGAAGCCACTAGCGATAAATATGTGCAAACGCTGATCATGATTGGCCTGGTTCTTTTCACCATCACGATTATCGTCAATGGATTAGGACGTCTCATCCTCTATAAAATGTCCGCCCATGGGGAAGTTCATTGATGGAATTAACCGCCTATCGCCGCCGCCTCTGGATTAATAAATTGGCTTTCACTGCGACCGCGTTCTGCGCGGGAATTACGCTCAGTGTCCTATTTTTTATTTTGGGATATGTGACGATCCATGGCCTCTCGGCTTTAAATTGGAATTTTTTCACCCAACTTCCAAAACCCGTGGGCGAAAGCGGCGGCGGAATGGCCAATGCCATTGCGGGGACTTTTAAACTGATCTTTGGCGCCTCCCTGGTGGGTTTGCCGATTGGCATTTTAGGCGGAATTTATGTGGCGGAATTTGGAAAAAATAAAACCGGTTTCTTTGTGCGCTACGCCGCTGATATCATCAATGGCGTGCCATCGATTGTCATGGGCATCTTCGCCTACACCATGGTGGTTCTGCCGATGAAACATTTTTCCGCGCTTGCTGGCGCCGTGGCTTTAGGCATTATGTTGATCCCTATTGCTGTGCGCAGCACGGAAGAATTTTTGACTTTGGTTCCGATGTCCATTCGTGAAGCAGGTCTGGCGCTAGGACTTCCGCAATGGAAAGTGATTTTGCGCATTGTCATTCCCACCGCTTTTCGCGGACTTTTGACCGGCGTGTTACTTGATCTCTCACGTGTTTCCGGCGAAACAGCGCCGCTTCTTTTTACCGCTTTTGGCAATCGCTACTGGGGATCGGGCTGGTTAAACCCGATTTCTTCTTTACCCGTAATGATTTACACCTATGCCGTTTCCCCCTATGAAGATTGGCATCGCCAAGCCTGGGCGGCAGCGCTGGTTCTGTTGATAGTGGTTTTAATTACAAATGTCGGCGCCCGCCTCGTCATGCGGCGGCAAGTCCGTGTTTCTTGAGGAGCGAATTATGAAAGGTCTACTTGATCCCCGTGAGGTCCTAACTATGAATCCTGAACCCTTAACATCATCTCAGCCGGCGATGAGTTCTACTCCATCGCAAGGCATTGAAGCGCGGCACATTAATTTTTGGTTCGGTCCGAAACAAGTGCTGACGGATATTTCCATGAAAATTAGGCCCCGGCATGTGACAGCCATTATCGGCCCGTCGGGCTGCGGAAAATCAACGTTTATCCGCACACTCAACCGCATGCATGAAGTCGTTCCGAGTGCACGGTTAGAAGGGGAACTGCTTCTTGACGGCGCCAACATTTTAGAATTGGATCCCGTCATGCTGCGTCGGCGCATCGGCATGGTCTTTCAAAAAGCCCAACCGTTTCCCACGATGAGTATTTTTGATAACGTGGCGGCGGGCTTGCGTTTAAATGGCTTGAGTAACCGCCTGCAGCTTGAGCACATCGTTGAAGAAAGCTTGCGACGCGCAGCCTTATGGGATGAAGTCAAAGATCATTTAGAAAAGCCCGGGACCGCTTTATCCGGCGGACAACAACAACGCTTATGCATTGCCCGCGCACTGGCGGTCAGCCCGGCTGTGCTTCTCATGGACGAGCCCTGTTCCGCACTCGATCCCATTGCGACAGCGAAAATTGAAGAGCTTATTCTAGGACTCAAAAAAAATTACACCATCGTCATTGTCACGCACAACATGCAGCAAGCCGCGCGCGTGTCGGACGAGACCGCCTTCTTCTTACTCGGCGAATTGATTGAGTTCGGCGACACGAAAACAATTTTCACGCTGCCCAAAGATAAAAAGACGGAAGACTATATTACGGGACGGTTTGGTTAATTATGGAACGACAATTCGATCACGATTTGCAGGAAATTAAAGAGCGCATTCTTTACATGGGAAGTCTGGCGGAGACGATGATTCATTTGGCCATCAAGGGCCTTGTGGATCGTCGGCGCGACATGGAACAAGACATTGTGCGCCAAGAGCGCGAAGTGAATAAATTGCAAATCGAAATCGACGACCGCGCCATCAAGATGATTGCCTTACACCAACCGACCGCTTCCGACTTGCGTTTTTTAGCCGCTGCGATGAAAATCAATTCCGATTTAGAACGCATCGCCGATCAAGCCATCAACATCAGCGAGACGACCGAGTATCTGTTGCAAGAACCACCGCTCAAACCACTGATTGATGTTCCGCGCATGGCGCAGATTGCCAGCAAGATGTTGAAAGATGCCTTGGATTCCTTTGTTAACCGAGATGAAAACCTAGCCCGCTCCGTGCTTGTGCGCGATGATCAAGTGGATGAATTAAAAGATCAAGTCTTCCGTGAACTCCTGACCTATATGATCTCTGATCCGGCCTCCATCAAACGCGGTCTTGACCTGATCCTTATCTCACGCAACTTAGAGCGCATCGCCGATCATGCCACCAACATCGCCGAAGACGTCGTCTACGTTATTCTTGGCAAAGATATCCGTCATCGCTCCGAACTCGCCGAAGAATCCGAAGAAGGCGTTCAGGCATAGCGCGAGCTAATACTTATTGATTTGATTGATGAGGGTACGCAGGCGGCCGCAGTTTAAGCGATTGAAGTGCATGACTAGTCGCGGCAGGGATAAATAGTCGTGTTCCTCAGGAAGCGGATCGCTTGGAATGATGCTGCCGCGAACGCAAATGTCGCGGAATTCCACCGATAATTTCTTTAAGACGCCTTCCGGCAGGGGCCGCTGCATGCGAATCACCAATTCATCACGCACAAAACGCATCGAATGATAGTTGTGGTAGAAATGCAGAATCTCTTCAATGGCATCATCGATGTTATCGGTAATTTTGTATAGGTTTAAATCTTCACTAGAAATCTTGCCGGACTTAAGTAATTGTTTAGTAATAAATTTCTGCCAATCTTTCCAATAGGTTCCACCAGGACGATCGACAAAAACCAAAGGCATCATATCGGCTTTACCGGTTTGCACCAGCGTTAGCGTTTCCATGGCTTCATCGTGCGTGCCAAAGCCGCCCGGAAAAAACGCGACGGCACTGGTCTCTTTTAAAAACATTAATTTTCGCGTGAAGAAAAACCGGCAGTCGATAAAACGCGGGTTGCGAGAAATAAATTCATTCGCTGCCTGTTCAAAAGGCAACTTAATGTTGATGCCAAAACTATTGTCTTTTCCCGCCCCTTCATTGCCTGCCTGCATAATACCGGGGCCTGCCCCCGTAATCGTCATAAAACCGGCTTTGGCCATCTTTTTTGAAAAGACTAACGCTTGTTTATATTCCGCATCCGTTTTATGGGTACGGGCAGAACCAAAAATGGTGACCTTGCGGCGATGACGATATTCTTTAAAAATTCGAAAACCATAACGCAGCTCACGCAGCGAACGGGCCAGGATTTTCACATCACCGCGCGCCAACTGGGAATGCTCCGTTTTAAGCGCCGTCACGATAAGCTGCCGAATCAGATCGCGGTTATCTTCGCCCACCTGTGTTGGACGCGCTTGCTTAATAAGCGCATCGATTTTCTGCAAAATTTCTGGGTCCCAGGCATTGAAATCGTCATGGGTAATGGATTGGGCTGGCGTCAGTTGTTTTTTCATCGGAAGGATTCTATCAGAATCTGTAGGTGGTTCCGATGCGATGCTCGTCTTTCAACTGGAGACTGTATAAGTAGGCATAATCAATTTGAAAACCAAAAAAACGTCCACCAAAACCAAAGGTGGGGCCATTGCCTTGCTGGAATCCAGTACGAAAGGCCACGCGGTCTTGGAATCCCCAGATCTCGGCGCCGGCAAATAAACGCGCGTCCTGCGCCTCTTGTAGTTTAAGCAAGGTATCGATATCGAATGTCGCCGTGATCGGCCAATTAAAAGGCTGCGCAAAAATAGCGCCTACCCCGGGTCGCACGCGCATCGGAACTTTATCTTTGACGGTTCCCCCTTGGGAATCAATGGAGTTGCCTTGAAGCATAGTACCGCCGATGTCGGTTAAGGCAACACCGACTCGAAAGGGGCTCCATTGCGCATGCGCGCCCAGATCCACGCCCAGGCCCGACTCTTTAAATCCGTTAAAAGCAAAACGAAAATATTTCATGGCTAATCCTAAAGACACGTTCGACCAGGGATGTACGCCCGCGCCCCAAAGAAATAAATCATTGGTTAGCGTGTCATGACCTAAGATTTGTTCATCAGCGCTTGTTAATTCGATATCGGTACTGCGTAAGCGCAGCCAGCCGAACCCTAGACTGCCGGGCAGCGTATTATTTTTCCAGCGCCAAGTGGCCGCTAAAAAGCCGCGCGCGGTACTCAGCTCAGGCGCTTGATAAGTGGCCATGACACCCGATTGCATGAGATTGCCCAGGCCCGCCGGGTTGTAATAAATAGATTCGATATCATCGGACAGGCCAATGGCGGCATTGCCCATGCCGCCCACACGGGCACTCACGCCCGTGAGAGCGAAAGCGTCCGGTTCACCGGAAGCACACAGCGGAGCGGCTAATGAACAGCTAGCAACGAGTAGTATGCAGAACCTGGCCCTATCGCCTGCTTGCCACCGGCTTCTCGCGAGCCGTCTCATTTCACCGCCACGATCCGCCGAAATTGTTTTTCTTCCTTACCGCCGCCCGATCCCTCGATACGGGCCACATACAATCCCGAACTGACATAGGCACCTTGACGATTGCGGCCATCCCAATGGAGCTCAAGTCGTTCAGGACCGGAGCTGCTATTAGAAAGTGAGGCCACATATTGTCCCCCCGCGTCATAAATTTTAATCGTGACAGTTGCCGCGACACCCGTGAATGCGACAAACTTCGTGCCTTCCACCCCGACGCGAAAGGGATTGGGATAATTATGGACCGTGTCATTAAAAATACGACCCGTGGCCTGCGAAGAACTGGCCGCGACCGGGCTTAATAATCCTTGAATCGTGATATAGGAAGCACGTAACGTGCGCGATGTGCCAGACGGATTTGTTATCGCATTGATCGGACGGATGGACACAAGCCCAAACCATTCCTCGTTGTAGTTGGGATCATCACTATCGCCTGCACGTGTAAAATTGGGATGCGTGTCATGCGTATTACAGGTTGCACCAAGGCCGGTATCTTTCCACCATTCATCCGTCCATTCAAACCAGGCCGAGCCGATTAAAGCGTTCGTTGAATTGGTCGCGCTTAAATTGGCATTGATTTCTTCATATTGAGCGGTGAGATAGCGCACCTGCATGGCCTGGTCTTCGGCCTGAGTGGTATCGTTGTAAGCATCTTTACCAAACTCCGCTAGTAAAATCGGCTTGGTCGTCGTTGAAGCCAATTGGCTGAATAAACCGTTGAAGCTTTTTCCCCGATAAGAGGTAATTCCCCATAAATCCAGGTTCGTCATCGAGGCATCCGCTTTAACGCCGCTACCAATCCCATAACTAATAGCCGGCGTACATTGCGGACATTCGCCCTCGACGGTAGTCACGGGATGATTCGGATCGGCCTGTTTCGCCAGCCCTAATACGGAATTTAAAAAGGGATACCAGGCTACGTTTTGCGCGTTATCGATATTTTGTTCATTGCCCAAGGCCCACATTAATACCGCGGGATGATCTTTATAGGCATTCACTGCCGCTAAAAAATCAGTCTGCGTCGTCGCTTGAAACGCGGGGTCGGTAACCGGAGTGAAATGACTGGGGTAATAGGCCATGATCACATACAGGCCATTGGCTTGCGCCGCATCCAGCATAGCGCGCACTAAGGCCACATTGGAGGCAGAAACATCATTCATGATGCCGTAGGTACGAATGGTGTTGGCGCCCATTTGATGAATCAAAGGAAAATCGGCAATATAGCTCGGTCGATCCGTCCACCAAGAACCGCCATCCAAACATCCTGCGGAGGCTCCATCACCCCGGCTGCCGACCGGGATCGGTTCATAATTCACACCTTTAATCGTAAAGGCTTGTCCGTTAACGAAAAGCTGGCGTCCATTTACCGACACAGCAGAACCCGCCCCGAAACCAATAGTCGGGACCAACAAAATAAATAGAAAGTGACGGATGATTAATTTCCTGTGATCGTAATTACGCCGCAGCCGACGCGACCCCCGGCGTTTCCGACAGGTTGTCCAAAATCATCCGTTTTTTCATGCAGGATGACCGCTCGCCCGGCGACCGTGTAAGCGCTACTCGCTAAGGTAATTCCAGGAATAGTCACATCGAGAGTCGCATCGCCCTTGGCATCGGCCACAATATTTCCCATATCGCCGGCATGCGCTTTATCCATACCATCTTTCATGATCATGCCGTGCGGTGTCCCTTTTGGATTGTAATGACCACCGGCCGCTTTACCGAGATCACCGCAACCGCCAAACTCATGAATATGAAAGCCATGCGCTCCGGGTGTCGCATTATTTATTTGCGCTTTGACTTGCAAGCCCGCCGCTGTATCGGTGAAATGCACCGTTCCCGTGACTTTGGAAGCCTCACTAGTGCCGTGAATGTCCGCCACGCCCGTCGCAGACCAAGCCAAAGAAGTCGTCACACTTAAGAATGCCGCCACTATCGCTATACGCATAAAATCTCCTTTATGAATGATGAGGGGATAAAACGCCGAGACCTTTTTTAGCCGTCTGCAAATGACCAACAAAAATGCGTCGTTGCTTTTGAAAGGTGTCAATGGCTTGATCGGAGAGACCAAACATAAGAAACCAAATTCCACCCAAAACTAAGAGAATGATAAAGAGTTGCTTCAGCACGAGAATATTCTAGATCTTAATTCCCCCCTTTCTCTAGGGGACGTTAATGTGTAAGAATCTTTTATCGATATCGTTTATTTAGAAAGGATTCGCCATGCATAAAAAGTTTTTGTTTATTTCTTTTGCTGGATTGATTCTTAACGGTTATAGCGCGGCAGAAGAACCCAAAAAGCCCTGGAAGAACTCCACAGAAGTATCGGCCGTCAGCGCTAACGGAAACAGCCGTGCCACCACCACCGCTGCGAAAGAAGATTTTTCTTACGAATGGTCACACGTATTACTCAACCTGACGGGCAGCGCGCTTGGCGCCTCCGACCGCACGGGAACAACGGCGGAAGAATACACAGCCGGCGAAAAAGTGAACTACAAATTAACGCTACGCGATTATTTATATGAGCGATTCAAATGGGATACCAACCGCTTTGCTGGAATTCGCCATCAATACGATAGCTCGGCTGGTGTGGGCCGCAAACTACTGGTCTTCGCGAACGATAATCTGGATGGAGAGCTGGGCGGCGGCTATTTGAACGAACAGCGGATCGCCGCGCCGCGCAACGACTTTGCCTCTGGCCGCGCTTATTTGAAATACATTCATTTGTTCTCGCCGACATCCACGTTTAGTCAAGACGTGGAATATCTGCATAACTTCAAATCTTCGAATGGCTTCCGCATCAATACGGAAACGGCGCTTACCGCGGCGCTATCGGCCCATTTGTCTCTGAAGACAGCCTTTAATTGGAACCGAATCAACGAGCCTGCGCCAGGGGCTGTAAAAGACGACACCAAAGTCACGGCGGCATTGCAAATTACTTACTAACTTGTTTTAGGGCGGCTAACGCATGGGTCCGGGCGAGACTGTGATCGACGATCGGAGTCGGATAACCGGCTGGGCGGGAAGATAATTCCCAAGGTTTGTGAATGGCGGATGCAGGAAGGCGTTTTAATTCAGGAACCCACTGGCGGACGTAATGCCCTTCAGGATCAAATTTTTCTCCCTGCAAAACAGGATTAAAAATTCTGTAGTACGGCGCGGCATCAGCGCCACAACCGGCAATCCATTGCCATCCGAGCGTGTTGTTGGCTAAGTCGGCATCGACTAATGTATCCCAAAACCAGCGCGCGCCCTCCTGCCAAGGCAGCAATAAATCTTTGACTAAGAAAGAACCCACGATCATTCGCACGCGGTTATGCATCCAACCGGTCGCCCCTAATTGCCGCAGGCCTGCGTCCACTATCGGGTAGCCCGTTTGCCCTTGTTGCCACCGCTTCAGCGCTATTTTATTTTTGAGCCAAGGAAAATTCTTGAAGGCTGGGCGCAGTGGGTCTTGCGGAGTTTGCGGAAAATGATAGAGCAAATGATGGGCAAATTCTCGCCAGCCGATTTCACGCAAATAGGTTTCCGCACCCAAAAAAAGACCGCGCTCAGCACCGCGCGCTGCTTTTCTTTTTATCGCTTGCCACACCTGACGCGGACTGATTTCGCCAAAATGCAAATGTGGTGAAAGCCGCGAGCTTCCTTCGTGATCAGGCCGGTTGCGCTCGTGTGGATAAAGAGATAACCGCTCCTCTAAAAATTGTTTCAACTGTGCCTGCGCGCCCCCTTCGCCGGGAACCCAACAGGATGAAAACTTTTTGGCCCCATCTAAAGCGGGCAATAACTTTAATTTTTCGAGCGGGTCAGAAGCCGGCCAGGTCCTAGGCGATGGGGGATGATTTTTATTTTCTTTAGACACCGGCGGCTCGGGCTGATTTTGACAAGCATTCCAAAAAGGCGTGAAGACTTGAAAAGGGTGACCGGCTTGCGTCTTTAAATCCCAGGGTTCATATAAAAGCGCCGCGTTAAAACTTTCCGTCTTGACTCCTGTCTGTTTTAAGCTTTTTTTGAGCGCTGTGTCGCGTTCAATAACAGCCGGTTCATAGCGCCGATTCCAATACACGGCGGCAGCGCGCGTCGTTTCTAATAGTTCTTTTAAAACGCTTGTAGTCTTCCCTTGACGAATAATCAAACGCGATCCGCGGGTGCGCAGCATTCGCTCTAAAGCTGCTAACGAATGATACAGCCACCAGCGGCTGGCCGCGCCTGGAGCCCAAGGCGCTTCTTCTTCGGGAGACCAAATAAAAATGGGAATAACCAGGCCTTCTTGCATGGCATTTTCCCAGGCTGGATTATCGGACAAACGAAAATCTTGTCGGAACCAAACGAGTGTTGTTTTAGCCATGCCCGTTAAGGACGCAGCAGGTGCTGCAAGGCATGGGACAGATCAGGAAAAAGAAAGCGATAGCCCCATTGTTCCAACGCCGCGGGTTTTGCACGAATACTGCTGAATAATAAAGCATCGGCCATCTCACCTAAGACAAATCGGGCAACAGAGGCGGGCACGCGCACTAAACAAGGACGGTGCAATGTGGCAGCCAGAGTTTTTGAAAATTCAAGGTTTGTGACGGGCGCGGGCGATACCACATTAATCGGGCCATGAAAACGTGTATCCGTTACCGCCTGACGAATAATGCCGCAGACATCCTCCAGCGTAATCCAACTGATGTATTGGTGGCCAGATCCCAAAGGCCCGCCCAGCCCCCATTGAAAAGGATATTTCATAAGCGGCAGCGTCCCCCCTTGCAGACTTAACACAATGCCCGTTCGCAAATGAACAATCCGGGTTGCTTTTTTATTTCCCAAATCGGCGGCCGCTTCCCACGCTTTACATACGTCCGATAAAAATCCATGGCCGGGAGCAGATTTCTCCGTCAAAATTTCCTGGCCTCGATTGCCATAAAATCCGACCGCGGAAGCATTAATCCATACTTTGGGTGGGGTTTTTAAACGGCTAAGTGTATGGGCTAAGAGCCGGGTTGAATCTATTCGACTGGAGCGAATAACTTCCTTGCGCGCCGGCGTCCATCGCCCTCTAGCAATGGGCGCGCCGGACAAGTGAACAACGGCGTCGAGGCCTTCCATTCGCTGAAGATCAGGCGCTTGGTGAGGCGGATCCCACAAGATGGTATTGGGACTGGACTGGCCCGGTGGACGTACTAAAGCCAGCACGTGATGCCCCTGCGAACGCCAAGCCGAAACAAGCGATGCCCCAATGAGGCCTTTTGCCCCCGATACAAGAAACTTCATAGAAGCATTATGTCAGGGAAAACCCTTTTTATGGAAGGCGGATTGTTTTTGTAACTTCGATGTCGGAATCGTCGGTAAGAATTTGCCGGCCATGAAACTCTACAGGGTAAGTTCGCGGTGTATAGACCATGAGACGCCAATCAACAGGCTCTTTCATATAGGCGTTAAAGGTCGTTTGATATTCGAAATGTCCATTAGCCTCGGCATTCAGTACTTTTTTGATTTCGGGATTATGATCCGTTTGAATGACAAGCCGAATTTCTGCTTGGCAAGGGGCATCGCCGCAGGTCACATCTCCGGACAGTTTATAAGTGAATTCATGCAGGGATGATTGCAGCGGCAATATCGACCCGGCAGTTCGCGGTTCCGCGATGGGCGCCATTATCACTTCTGGCAAGGGCTGAATCTTATGCTGTTTTATTCTAGCCACGTGCCTATTCGTCCGGGTCTCATGCCAGGTCGAAGTGTCTGGAGAATAGACCGGTTGCGCGACATTGAGAACAAAAAGAAAGCGCGCCAATAAAAAAACCAGAAAAGGCACTGCCGCTTTTCCCCAAAAACGTCGATGGAAGATTAGCTCTTGCATACTCAAGTTATACCGAGTGTGTATTACGTTTCGGTTACGGAAGTCGGGAAAAATCAAGGGTATCAACCGAATCTAAAAGCTGCTTTTCATAGGCCTTTTGGTCCCCGGCCTGGGTGATGGTGGGAGCCAGCACAATAAAAGAAATCCCTTTTTGGCGAAGCTGATTGGCCATATAGGCCGTATGAAAACCCCCTACGACTAAGACGCGCGGACCGTTGCCCGCCGGCAATTTACGTCCTGATTCTTCGAGAAATGACATGCTGCGTTGATTGACCAGGTTATAAAACTTCTCGGCGCTAATTAAAGCTGGCTTTAATACTGGCGAATCCGGAAGTGCTTGTTTTGCATCTAAATAAAGCGCGTAATCTTCGGGTGTTAAGCGTGCTTCCAACAAGGCTTTGGCTCGATCCAATTCATTACTCAAAATATTAGGTTCTGGAAGATTCATTTCTCGATTGAGCCGTTGGAGAGATTCTAGTTCCCGAATGGCATTCGGACGGAGCCTGCTTAGATCGCGAAAGGCATGCAAGTTTTGTGCATATAAATGCGCATCCTCCATCCCTAAGACTTGAAGCGGCCATACCGGAGGATCGCGCCATTCGCGTTCCATCACCAAAACCGCCGCTAATTCTGGCCCGGAAAGATTCCCCTCCATGACTAAGCGATGCAAAAGATTCTTACGCGTTGTATCAGGCAACCGATGAAAAACCGTCAGATCGACTTTTGAGAACGCACCTTCCATAAAAATCCGCCGCGCGCCCCAATGATCGTAGCCATATAAAATGAGGCCGGAAATTTTTCCTTGGACTTCGGCATGACGATGCACATCTTGGATCAGAATAAAGTCGGGAAGTTCAGTGGTATCGATAAAATATGAATCGGAAATCGAGGCCAGGTCCGCAGGGACATCGAGCAACGGGCCGGCATATCCTACCGATAAAAAAGAGAATCCGGCCAGTAAAAAGGAAAGGACCCCTCGTTTATGCATGTGCGAATCGTAGATTTATGATTTGTGCTTGCCTATGAGAAGAGAGTCTTAAAAAGAAGGGCTAAAAGGCCCAGGCGTTAAGGAGGCTCTATTTATTTTTGCAAACGGTTCTGAAGTTCAGCCACAATCGCCGGCTGGCGATTTTTTTGTCGTTCATTTTTGACCCATTCCCGAAAACGGCTGGAGCAAACGGCGAGGAGTTGCCCCTCGGCCACAACGGAAGCCAAGCCCGGGCGTGGACGCTCGGCCAATAAAGAAAGGCCACCTAAGAGTTGGCCCGGGCCATAGCGATTTATTTTTTCCGGCTCTTTACTCGATACCAAAGTGATTTCTCCAGAGAGAAAACCAAAACAGTAAGGCGAAGGCTCATTCTCACAAAAAAGTGTTTCACCTTTGCGAATGGGTCGGAAGCTGGAATACGAAGCGAGGAACTCGCGCGATTCAGCGCAAAGCTCATTGAGGATTTCAACTTGGTGAAAGGCGGCAAGAATTTTGAGATCCGCCATTTTATTATGCGACGCGATTAACCTTATTTAATTGACCGGCATCCACAAGCCCTGCGCGGACCAATTCTTGCATAGAACGTTCCATGCTAATCATGCCTTGACCGGTCCCCATTTCAATGGCTGAAGCGATTTCATGCGTACGCGATTGGCGAATAAGATTCGATACGGCTTGATTGACGAGTAAAATTTCACGTGCCGCCACACGTCCCCCAGCACGCGCGGGAATTAAATTTTGCGCCACCACCGCTCTTAGCACGCCCGCCAATTGGATGCGCACTTGTTGTTGTTGTCGGGAAGGAAACACATCGATGATGCGGTCTACAGCGGTTGGCGCGTCATAGGAATGGAGGGTGGCATACACTAAATGTCCTGTTTCCGCGACCGTGATGGCGGCGGAAATAGTTTCTAAATTTCGCATTTCACCGATCATGACCACATCCGGATCTTGACGCAATACATCGACTAAGGCACTTTCATAGCTCGGCGTATGGACGCCGATCTCGCGCTGCGTAATTAAACTACGGCGCGTGGGATAGACAAATTCAATTGGATCTTCTGCCGTAACAATATTCACTGCTCGGCGCTGATTGATGAGATTCAATAAACAAGCCAACGTGGTGGATTTTCCGGATCCAGCCGAACCCGTAATTAAAACGAGGCCGCGGCTCAAATCTGCCAGTTCAACGATGGACATCGGCAACAAAAGTTCATCAGGAGAAGGAATATGCAGCGGGATCATTCGGAAACAGATTTGCAAACCTGCGCGGGCCATGGCCACATTCGTGCGAAACCGGTTCTGTTCAAAGCTCCAGGTGAAATCCAGACTGCTCTCCGTTTCTAAACGTTTTTTTTGCTCAGGAAGAAGAATGTCTTTTAGAAGATCGAGGACGTCTTGCGCTTGAACCGTCGTATAGCCACGTAGCGCTTGCATAAGACCATTCACGCGCACCATGGGTGGATAACCAGGATTAATGTGAAGGTCAGACGCCCCTTCGCGCAAAGAATCCTTTAATAACCGGATGATTTGCGCTTCATCAGTAGCTGTTTTCAACGGGTCCATACGCTCATGTATACCAACCCCCCCTGGTGTTGCAAGGGGAAATGCGTTTATTTAAAGAAAATATCCGCTAAGGCCAGCCATTCTGCCGGAACTGTTTTTAGCTTTGCCGTGGCCTCTTCTAAAGAGACACCGATGACATCATTTCCACGCAACGCTACCATCTGACCGAACTGGCCCTTCTCAATTAATTCCGCTGCCTTTACACCGACACGCGTTCCCAAAATACGGTCAAACAAGGTGGGTGCTCCCCCGCGTTGAATGTGACCAATGACCGCGGAACGCGTTTCAATCCCGGTCTTTTTATCAATGAGCTCAGCGACTTTTTCGCCAATGGCGCGATTTTTTAAAAGCATATGGCCGAACTGATCCAATTGTTCGCCATCCGTATGCATACCGGGAAGCGAAACTGCTTCGGAGGTAATGACGATCGCGACTTTATCGCGTGCATGCACTTTCTTTAAATGGGTGCACATCGCTTCCACATCCGTATCGCGTTCGGGTAAAAGCACCCAATCCGCAGCGGCAGAAATAGCCGTGTACAACGCTACCCATCCCGCATGACGCCCCATGACTTCGAGCACCATAATGCGGCGGTGACTGCGGCCGGTATCGCGGAGCTGTTCCACCGCATCCATGGCTAAGGTGGTGGCTGTATCAAACCCAAAAGTGAAATCGGTTGCTGACAAATCGTTATCCATGGTTTTAGGAACACCGATCACGGGCAATTTATGTTCCTTATAAAAGCGCGAAGCGACTCCCAGCGTATCTTCACCACCCAAGGCCACTAACGCGTCCAATTTCAGAGACTTAAAGGTATTCAGGCATTTTTCTACAGCCCCTTCTTTTTTAAATGGATTGGTCCGCGAGGTGCCCAGAATCGTGCCCCCTTTGCCGATAATTTCTTTGACTTCGGCTAAGCCTAGGGGTTGCGTTTTCCCCTCGACAAACCCGCGCCAGCCTTCCTGCAGCCCAATAAATTCATAGCCCTTATCTAAGCCGCGCATGACGCAGCCGCGAATTGCGGGATTTAGTCCGGGGCAATCGCCTCCGCCAGTTAAAATACCGATACGTTTACTCATTGAATGTTCCTCCGTTTAAGATAAAAATTATTTTTAGACTTTCTGAACTTTGGCGCGGCGGACAACGACTTTTTCCGTTTCTTGATCACGCCAAGCACCAAGTGAACGAAATTTGCCGTAGCGATTTTCTAGAAGTTGATCGGTTGAGAGTTTGGTTAACTGGGTTAAATGGGTTTTAAGCGAAGTTCGCATGGCATTCATGACGGCCGCTGTATTGCGGTGCGCGCCGCCCGCCGGTTCGGGAATAATTTCATCAATGACTCCCAGCGTTTGCAATTCGGGCGCCGTTAATTTTAAGGCTGAGGCAGCTTCTACAGCGCGCGTGGCGTCGCGAAATAAAATGGCGGCGCATCCCTCTGGAGAAATCACAGAATACCAGGCGTTCTCACACATTAATAAACGGTCTCCCATGCCAATCGCTAAAGCGCCACCAGAGCCCCCTTCACCAATCACCACAGAAATCACCGGCGTGCGCAGAGCGGCCATTTCGATGAGGTTCACCGCAATCGCGCGGGCTTGTCCGCGCTCTTCAGCGCCAATGCCGGGATAAGCACCCGGCGTATCCACAAAACAAATCACAGGCCGACGAAATTTCTCGGCCAATTTCATCAAACGCAACGCTTTGCGGTAGCCTTCGGGATGGGGCATGCCAAAATTGCGCCGCATGGATTCTTGCACGGAGCGGCCTTTTTGTTGGCCTAACACTACGACGGGTTGTCCCTCAAAATGCGCAAAGCCGCCCACCATGGCCGCATCTTCGGAGAATGTACGATCGCCGTGCAATTCGAGAAAATCAGTACACAGCGCGTTAATGTAATCGAGCGTGTAGGGCCGTTGCGGATGGCGGGCGATCATGACGCGCTGCCAGGGTGTTAAATTGTCATAGATCTGATGGCGCAGGACTTCGCATTTTTCCTCTAAGATATGGATCTCGGACGTAAAATCCAAATGCTCGGAAGCCGCGCAGGAGCGCAATTCTTCGATTTTGTCCTCGAGTTCTAAGAGAGGACGTTCAAATTCTAATCCCACAAAATCATTCGCCATAATTAGAAAGGAAAATTCCCGACGTAATTTAATCGCACGATTCGCTCTGCGCCATCAATCCCTTTACGGCCCACATTCCGTGCCGCCACATCCACATTAAAGGAAGGCATAATCCAGAACCGACCCCCGATATTCACGCGGTTCTCCGGTGCTTTCCGGATATTGTCATATTCAAGCAAAAAGGCGAAGGCGCTGGTAATCCGGTAGGTACTGCCCACAAAGCCAAAGACTTTGGCATCTTCCACATCCGGCACATCCACGCCCGCATGAATTTCCAAATCCGGAAGCAGAATCTCGTGACTGCCGACAAAGTAGAGCCCGCGACGGTCATGAAGAAAATGTTTGGTCGATTCTTGATAGAGGTAGCCCTGGCCGTCATATCCCAACGCTAATGCCGGCAGTACATCGGTGCCATCAAAAGCACGAATCTTTAAATGGATCGCGGGATTAATCATATGCGGGTCGCCGCTACCAATCAAACGCTGCACATCAAACGACAATCCTAAATTAATGCGTCGGAAAGGTGCGATCAGCAGGCGCGACATCAATCCTCCCTCGGAATAAAAACGGAACGAGGTGGAATAGGTCCCAGCATCCAAAATATCCGCCGTGGGGATATCGACGCTTTCAATCATCGTGCTAGCTTCTGTATCGGCATCCGCATCGGTGCTCTTTTTCTGCCCCTCTTTAGTGGCGGCCAGGCCCCAGCCATGGAGAGTCAAAAGAACACCAAACACAACAAAAAAGCGTTTCATGATTTGTGTCGAACCTCCATCCGTTTTAAGGATAACTTGGCGCTATCTCGGATGTTACCATCGGGGTCATTAGACACAATTTCTGCCAGCATCGCTTTAGCTTCAGAATCTTGGGAATAACCTAAGGCATCAATCGCAATTAAACGTGCGGTATTATTGGCGCTTTTGGCTAAAGGCAGTGCGGCAGCTATCCCCTCATGATCTCCCGATTGCGCCATCGATCGAGCGGCTGACGCTCGAACGGTTTCATCTGGATCATTCAAAAGATTTTTCAATTCTTTAGGATTATGCAGCTTGGCATAGAAACTGATGGCTTGAGCGGCATTGGCGCGCACTGCGGGATCCGTATCGCTTAATGCCGCCATAATTACAGGGACGGCCGTGGAATCGCTACTACGTGCGAGAGCCGCCATGACCGTACGCCGGACTTCGGGCGCTGGATCTTTGGCGGCATGCAGCACGACGGCATGGGCTTCCGGTGTCGGAAAATCGGCTAAAGCCTCAACACAAACCACACGCACATTGGCAACACCATCCGAAGCCCCTTTAATTAACATGGGGATCGTTGTCGGATCTTTCCACGCTCGCAACGCCTCAGCCGCTGTTTCGCGCACCGACGGGTCCGTATCTCCTGTCAATAAAGCCCCCACCTGGGGAGCGGCAGAGACGGTCTTCAAGGCCTCCAGTCCACGAACGGCAAGTTCGCGAACCATCGCATCACGATCGGCCAAGGCCTCTTGAAATAAGGGCGCAGAAGTAGGATCTTTCAAATCTACCAATTGATTAATGGCGATCCGGCGTTTAGAGGGTTCTTTGGCCTTTAAATCGGCGGTGAGACCGGGAGCAGCAGCGAATGCGCTCACGGAAAGTAAAAGGGATCCGATGATTAAGGCCTGCTTTTTGAAATAAAGATTCATAAAAATCCTCCTTTGGGAGGATTCTTGAAATCTTACCTATTTAGTAGCGGGTATGAACAGGGACGATCCACATGCGACCGTAACAGGCTGCGGGCTGATATAATCTGGCCTGTTGTTACTACTTTATTATTTCTGAAAGAGGGACCTATGAGTCTAGATTTTGACAAACTTCTGGGAGCCGACGCTAAATCGCTCCTGACCCACCAATGCAAAGGAATTCCTAAAGAATCCATTATGATTCCCACGCCGGATTACGTCGAGCGCGCCTATATGCTTTCCGATCGGCCGACCCCCGTGCTCAAAAGCTTACAAGCGCTTTTTAACCATGGGCGCTTAGCAGGAACCGGATATTTATCCATTTTGCCCGTTGATCAAGGCATCGAACATTCCGCCGGCGCGTCCTTTGCGCCGAATCCGGTTTATTTCGATCCGGAAAACATCGTGAAATTGGCCATTGAAGGCGGCGCGAATGCCGTAGCCTCTACGTTAGGCGTTTTGGGTAGCGTGGCGCGCAAATATGCGCATCGCATTCCATTCATTCTTAAAATCAACCACAATGAATTCCTGTCGTATCCGAACACCTATGACGAAACCTTGTTTGCCAGCGTTAAACAAGCCTACGACATGGGCGCGGTCGCGATTGGTGCCACGATTTATTTTGGTTCAGCCGAGTCGCGTCGGCAAATCTGGGAAGTGAGCCAAGCCTTTCAGCAAGCGCATGAATTGGGGATGACCACGATTCTCTGGTGCTACACACGCAACAACGCCTTCAAAACCAAGGATAAAGACTATCACCTCTCGGCCGATTTAACGGGCCAAGCCAATCACTTGGGCGTCACCATCCAAGCCGACATCATCAAACAAAAGCTGCCAGAAAATAATGGCGGATACACCGCGATCAATTTCGGCAAAACCGATAAGCGCGTGTACTCGACCTTAACCACCGATCATCCGATCGACTTGACCCGCTATCAAGTGGCGAACTGCTACATGGGCCGCGCCGGGCTGATCAACTCCGGTGGTGCTTCTTCCGGTGAAAGCGATTTGGCGGAAGCCGTGAAAACCGCCATCATCAACAAACGCGCCGGCGGCATGGGCTTAATCTCGGGTCGCAAAGCCTTCCAACGTCCGATGAATGAAGGCGCCAAGTTATTGCAAACGATTCAAGATGTGTATTTGGATAAGAGCGTCACTGTCGCTTAATTAATACAAAAGATCCTAAAGCGGAGAAGCAGAATAACGAGTAGCCAACCCAGATAGCGAAAGACGGCTTGCCGTCTTTGAACTATCGCTTTGGCTTCTCGTTATTCTGCTTCTCGCTTTGGGGTTTCTGCTTTTATGTTTTGTGAATCGCTGTGAGTTTTCGCAGTTGAGGTGCTTTCCAAGCCACAAATGCCACGGTCAAAAGCGTCATGCACCCCCCAAAGAGGACAGATGGAATCAGTCCCATACACTTCGCGGCGAGTCCCGATTCAAAAGCGCCCAGCTCATTCGAAGAGCCAATAAAAATTCCGTTTACTGAAGAGACCCGTCCGCGCATGTGATTAGGCGTATGCGCTTGGACGGCGCTCGCGCGAATGACCACGCTGACGTTATCGGCCATGCCGGTTAAAGCCAAAGCAGCGAGCGTCCAGCCGTACCATTTGTAATACCCAGAAATGGCGAAGGCCAGCGTAAATATCCCGAAGAAAGCCACCGCCATAAATAACGTGCGCCCTGCGCGCTGGAACGGGGGGCGACTGGCGATGATTATGGCCATCGCAATCGCGCCCAGCGAAGGCGCTGCACGCAGCCATCCCAACCCTTGCGCGCCCACACCCATGCGGTCGGCGAAAATGGGAAGCACGGCATAGGCGCCACCGAAGAGCACAGCAAACATGTCGAGGCTCATCGCGCCCAATAAAATTTGGTTGGAAAACACAAAACGTACGCCCGACCAAAATCCCGACGTCGGATCTTTGGGCGGAGCCGCCACCGCAGGACGCGGGCTAATCGCCGTGCTGAATCCTAGCGCAAGGAGAGTCAACGCAGCGACTAGGCCATAAGCGAACCCTGGACCTTTCCAGGCATAAATAATTCCGCCAATCGCAGGCCCTACCACCGAACCGATCTCCCAAGCGGTGGAATTTAAAGTGGCTGCACGTCCATAAATTTCCCGTGGCACGGACATTTCGGAATAGGCGAAGGAGGCAGGCCAAAGAAAACTGCGTCCCAGTCCTGTAAGCGCAATCAATCCATAAATCCAATACACCGTTTTCCCTGACTGATACGACAAAAAACCCAAACCGGCAGTGCACAAAAATAGAAGCCCTTGAGAAATTAAAATAATGCGCCGCTTCTCGCCGCGATCGGCCACATGTCCGGCCCATGTCACGAAACTAATAAAGACAGCGGCTTCAACACCGCCGATAATACCGAGCGCCAGGGCATCTTTCGTGAGCTGATAAACCTGCCAAGACACAATCAGCGCTTGCATCTGTGTCGCCAGGGTAGCCAGGAAGCGCGCAAATAAAAAATTACGGTAGTCGCGAATACGAAGAACGGCTAAAGCGTCGGCGAATCCTTCAAGCATGGAAAGTAAAAACTAGGCCCACATTTTGCGGTATTGGCTTTCGACCATAAAGGTGCGCGTATCGCGCACGCGATCGAGAAAGACATGTCCACAAATGTGATCGAACTCGTGTTGGAAAATTCGTGCGACAAAATCGGTGAGGCGCGCCCGCACGCGCTGGCCATTAACCGCCGTAAATTCAATGTCTAAGCTTTTGTAACGTGGCACTTTGGCGCGGATGCCAGGGATAGACAGACATCCTTCCCAGTCGGTGATCATGGCTTTAGAACGCTTGATCACACGCGGGTTCATCATCGCGATGGGGGGCAGGTGCGGCGCCTGCGGATACCGGGTACTGGGCTCGGGCGCCACAATAAAAATTTGCCGTCCCACATTCACTTGCGGCGCGGCAATCCCCACGCCTTTGGCTTTTTTCATCGTTACCATCATGTTGGCAATCAACTGAGTGATTTCAGGGGATACTGGTTTTTTAATGGGCTGCGAACGCGCCCGCAACACCGGCTCGCCCAACTGTGTGATACGGAGAATTTTGGGACGAATCTTCAAGGGACGGGCACAATATTTCGCGCTTCATTACGCACAAAGGCTTCTAAATTCAGGAGCACTTCTTCGGATAGTACATTCAATGCCTGCTGGCTGGCCCAACCGACATGTGGGGTAATCAAAAGATTGGGCAGTTTTAAATCCAGTAACGGATTGCCGTTCCGCGGCGGCTCTTCCGGCAATACATCGATACCCGCTCCGCCAATACGCCCTTCTTGCAAGGCCACCGCCAACGCCTCGGAATCGACGACAGCACCGCGCGCCGTGTTAATCAAAATAGCGGAGGGTTTCATCTGTTCCAATTCCGGCGTACTGATAAGATCGAGTGTGTTTTTATTCAGAGGGCAATGCAAACTCACGATATCGGCTTGCCTTAAGACCTCTTCAAAAGCGGTGCGTCCAGCACGCAATGTTTTTACGCCTTTATGGTCGGCAATTAAAATTTTCATGCCAAAGGCTTTAGCGCGGCGCTCCACTTCGCGTGCCAGTTCCCCATAGCCAATTAAGCCTAAAGTACTGCCACCCAAATCATGTAAAGGATATTGCACCAAGGCCACGTCCGGAGATTTCTGCCATTCCCCTTTTTCGATCGCCTGGCGAAACGTTAAAAGATTACGGCGTAAGGCCAGCATCAGCATAAACACATGTTCCGGAACCGACTGCTGCGCATAATGCGCGACATTGGCCACTTTAATTCCGCATTCGCGGGCAAAAGCCACATCCACATTGTCATAGCCCGTGGCCGTAATCGCAATAAATCGCAGCTTCGGCAGCTGACTGAGTTCCGCTTTAAGTAAACGCACTTTGTTCGTCACCGCAATGGTGGCATCGGCTAAACGCGCAATGGTATGCTCCGGCAAGGTCCGCGGATAATCCTTCCACGTATGCGGAAAATTAGGCGAGCGCATCGGCACGCGAATCGTATCCCGGTCTAAAAAGACAATATGTTCCATAGAAAGCATTTTAGCTCAAATTTCACGTTGTTCTTGCCGTTATGGCAGGGCTTGAAAAATTAATAGTTTAAAAACAAAAACGATCCGCTCTCGTTCGATGGCGAAGAGAGCGGACCGTTTTTTTTGCGGCGTGATTAGGAGTGATAACGGACGAACTGATCGAGGATGGCAGTCCATCCCTTGTTATGGGCATCGCGCGAAGTATCGTTGGGGAAAAGGTCGTGGGTGAAAACCATTTCTGTGCCACTGCCTTTAGGGCGAAACTCAATGGTGATGAGCGTGTCCTTTAAGCCACCTTCCTCGGCGGAATTTCCACCACAATCATTGCCGTCTAGTCGGTTCCAGGTATAGACAAGTTTTTTATTTGGCACCACGTCACGGAACATGCCGGTGGCGGTGTGCGGCTTTCCCTCTTTCGATAGCATTTGAATCGTGTAGTAGCCGCCTACTCGAACATCCATATCGACGCGGCCCATCGTAAAGTCATTCCCTGGCTTGAAAAAGACTTTAATGGCTTCTGGCGACGTCCAGGCCGCATAGACCTCTTCGGGGGTGGCATTGAAGGTACGAACGAGCTGCAGTTGATGCGTTTTTGTGGCGGGCATAAAAGCCTCCTTATTTTTTATTCTTTCGATTGGTTTTCAGATACTGATCCAGCGCGTCAAACCGACTATTCCAGAAACGGCGGTAATGCGCGATCCATTCCGCAATATGTTTCACGGGAGCCTCCTCGGCGCGGCACCACAACGTCTGACCTTCACGCCGTCGGGATAGGAGACCTGCTTCTTCCAGAATACGCAGATGCTTCGTGATCGCAGGGGCCGTCACGCGATACCGTCCGGCCAAAACCCCAACAGGAGTTTCACCCTCCACCAACTGCTCAAGCATCCCCCGGCGTATCGGATGCGCTAATGCCGCGAAAACATCATCCAGCCATTGCACGTCTGTTTTTTTATTAACCATACAGTTAATTTACCATAAGGTTAAATACAAGTCAAGTCTTTTTTTATCAATGTCACGCGCCGTGTAAGTGGGGTGTTATTTTGTTTTTTGGAAGTCGGCTGGTTTGACTAAAAGCGCCTGCATGCGCGGTTCGGACATCCATGCTATTTCGCTGTCGGCATTGAGCGCGAAGGGATAGCGTTTTCCTTTGGGGTCTAGGGAACCGATATGCAAGACAACATGCGCAGCCGAGCCTTGCGCGTCGATGACGGCATAGACGAGATCACTTGTTTTGGGACTCGATGTGGATTGCCTATCGGCAAAATCGTCAGCGCGTAAATGCGCGAAGGCGCCGATCCAGGTATTCACTTTATCGGCGTCGGCTAGCTGGCCGTTGACGAGCCAAGAGGCGCTCGATTTTTCTACTTGCGTCGAGAACGTACGGCCTTTGATGGAAAAGCGTTCCACTTGGTTTTCTGCTAACGTCGGAAGATGGTGATTGCGCCAGCCAATTAAATCAGTCCCACCTAAATCTGTGACGAAGAGGCCGCGGCCTAAATAAATCGCTGGCTGATCGACATAACGAAAATACACATGCACGGCATCCATCGCTTGTTTACCGAAGATCCCATCGACTAAGAGCGCCTTATCAGCGCCACCCAGACTGACTTGCATCCCGCGATTGGCATCCACATCAAAATCCGCGGCATGGCTGGAATTTTCCGAAATCACGTCTTCTAAACGCAAATCACGTAAGCCGGAATCTAAGGCGTGCCAGCGATCTTCATCCACGGCATAAAAAGGTCCTGCGGTCGCATTGGCAACCGTCCACCCCTGCTTCTCTTTCTGCAAAAAAATAGCGCGGCCGCCTTGCTTGAGCGTCACATGCGTGGCCTTATCCATCGCTTGAAGATAGGGACTTTTGTTGCCGCGATGCACTTGCCGGTAAAGGCCGACCATCCAAATAGCCAGCAATACAAAACAAATAACGCCTAAAATTTTAAGCGCGCGTGGCGGCATCAGATTACGCTCAATCCCCGGCGCCACTGTTGACGTCGTCGCCAACGAAACAGACCAAAGCAGGCGGCCAGCAAGGGAGGCAAACCTAGAGCTAAAAATTTAACCAGCTGGCGTTGCGCGTCTTTCAAAGGCTTCAGTGGGCGGAGAATTTCTCCTTTAGAGCGAATGCCCAAGAGCACCTCATCCTTCGATACCCAGGCCAAAATATTGGCGATTAAGGCCTGCGATCCACGGAATTCGGGCAACACCGGATCCACCATATGCGATGTCCCTATGACAATGACCGAGGTATTGGGACTAGAACCCATCAACGCGGAATTCACGACGGGCGCGGTCTTCCCTTGAAAATAACTGGTGAATGTCCCCTCCATCACAGCGCCCAAGACATAAGGGCCATGCGGATCATCCACTTTGGGTTGCGGAATCTGAGCGGGACTAATGTTGTAGGCATTCGGCGGCTGCAGCCAGCTGCGCTCGCTGGATTCAAATAAAGGCGTGTAGGAAAGACCCATTGGACGCTGCGGCAGCGGATCGACAGTCACCGCAAAGGGAAGCGCCAAGACATCTAACCCCCGCGCTAACGCATGCAGCTTATCGAAATGTGTCACCACCGGAATATAGGGATATTGCATTTGCATTGGAATCATAAAGCCACCGATGTTTTGCGAAATGCCAATGGTTTCGCATTGCGCGTCAAAGACCAAGCGATTCCCCATTAGAAACCCATAATGCTGCAACAGCGGCAGCAGCCCCGTTTCTAAACTTGTGGAAACAAACTGATTGGTAAGAATATTTTTAGCGTCGACTAAGAAAGCCACAGGAACGCCGCGCATAAGGGTTTGATCT
>Ga0207695_10003064_pt1 | contig 23957 bp, 18 predicted proteins | sample KBSC54metaG_FD_184354 | JGI IMG/M metagenome (GOLD analysis project Ga0207695, IMG submission 184354) | Corn rhizosphere microbial communities from Kellogg Biological Station, Michigan, USA - KBS C5-4 metaG (SPAdes) (version 2) | ecosystem: Host-associated > Plants > Roots > Rhizosphere > Soil...
ATTCATCATTATCGGTAGCCTGCGGCCTGACAAAATCTCGCACTTGTAAGGTTTGCGCGTTATTCGTCCATGTGCCCAATCCGCTTCCTACAAACTCCGTTCGGCGGATAGTGGCGACTATGGTTCCGGACGCGCTTGCCGGTAGCGAGAATCTGATCCGGAACCTCGTCTCGGTAGCCGCGCTTATTCTGTGGACCAATCGGATGATAGAGCGCCCGGGGAGTCTCCGCCATCGCCGATCCTCTTGTTGAAATCCCGTTGAGAATCTTCTGACCAGCGGTCGATTCCCTCTTCAGATCCGCCCGCGAGGTAACCGAGGCCGGACCGACACGCGACCCGCCTACAGAATGCCTACCACAATGATTGCTGCCGGATGGAGGAATATGATAGGCTCCAACGAGAGAAAAACGTGGGCCAAACGATTCGATCGAGGAAGTTTGTTTCGCCTAGCACAAGCGGCGCGAGAAGCGCGAGGGGAATCCACGCACACATGTAGTGGAACTTAAATAAAGAGGGTGAGGTATATGACACTTTTTTCAAGGCAGAGAGTTTTTCTTGGACTGCTGTCGGCGGCCGGGCTGAGTGTTGTGATGTCCGTTCAGCCCGTTCAAGCGCAACTGCTCCAGGGTAGTATCACTGGAAACGTGACGGATGCGAGCCAGGCGGCGGTGGTAGGAGCGAAAGTTGTTGCCACCGAACAAACCACTAACTTCACTCGGGATACGACGACGAATGGGCAAGGCGGATACAGCCTGCCAACAATGCCGCCAGGAACCTACACCCTCACAGTAACAGCGCCATCCTTTCAGACCAGTACGGTGACTGGCGTCGTGGTTTCGCCCGAAGAAGTGTCGCGAAGAAATGTAACCTTAACAGTGGGTCAACTAACTCAGAACGTAACGGTTTCTGCTGACGCGATTGCTTTGCAGACAGATCGCGCCGACATACGCGACGACGTGACAGCTCGCTCGCTTCAAAACGTTCCCGTGCCCCTGGGTCGCAATTACCAGATGCTCTTCATAACGATTCCCGGTGTCTCGCCGCCGACGAATGGGAATTCCTTTACCGCTAATTCGAACCGCGGTCTGATTGTCACAGTCAACGGCGGAAACTCAAACACCAACACCGTCCGCGTCGACGGCACCGGTACGTATGACTTTACCGCTCAAGCCGAGCCCCAGTTCATTCCCGCACTTGAAGAAATCGAAAACGTCAGCATTTCTGGCAACTCCTTCGATGCAGAACAACAATCTGGCGGCGGGGCCGTGAATATCACGATCAAGAGCGGGACGAATGCCCTACATGGCACCCTGTTCGAAGATCACACCGACCAGCACATCGAGGCTTACCCTTGGGCGTCCAATCGTTCGCAGCCGAACCCCTTGTATATCTACAATCAATACGGCGGCACGATCGGCGGCCCCATCAAGAAAGATAAGCTGTTTTACTTCGCGAGTTTCGAGGGAACGGGTTTGATCCAGGGCGCTCCATTTCTCGCAGAAGTCCCCACCGCAGCCATGCGAACGGGCAACTTAAGCGGCTCTCCCAACCCGATCTATGATCCGACCACGGGCAATGTCTTTGGTCAGGGCAGGACGCCCTTCCCGGGAAACATCATTCCGGGGAACCGGATCGACATAGGCTCGCAGGCCTTGATGAACTACAGTGCAGCTAATGGCAACCTGTGGTCGCTTCCGAACCAGGCCGGAATCGGATCGGTACGCCTCACCAACAACTTGCTGACCGAGGGCAAGACCTACCTACGGCGCAGTCAAAGCGCCGCCAAGGTGAACTGGAACCCAACCGCGAAGCTCAGCACGTTTGTCCGTTTGGGCTGGGGGAACAATTACTGGACGACCCCAGAACAGTTCGGCATCCTGGGCGGCCCAAATCTGTCTCCTACCAACACTGCCGCAGGCTTCGGAGGAACCAACGTCTTCAACGGCACCATTTCGGGAACATACATTATCAGTCCTAGCTTAATCTTCGACGCGCATTACGGCTATGACGCTAACTTTGCCTACAGCACGCAACCAGGACAGAATCAAAATTTCGGGTCTACGCTAATGCAAATTCCAGGCTTGAGCACCGCGGGTTTTCCAGCGGGCAAGGCACTGCAGCAGGGAGGTCTACCGTCCCTCACGATAGACGGAGGTATCACGCAACTGGGCTCCGTCAGTAAGTTCCAACCCCAGGATTTCAACGATCCCGAGAAGAACTTCGACGCGAATATCACTTGGGTCAAGGGGAATCACAATTTCCGATTCGGCTTTGACTCCGACTTTCAGAATTCCAAGGAGAGTCAGTATCAGACTGCCAGCGGCGGATTCATCAGCAACGCCGGAGGCTTCCATTTTGCCGAACAAACCACGGAACTCTGTACTTCCCTCTCCAACGGAACCTGTAGCACTTCCAAAGGAACGGAGTACAACTCCTTTGCCTCTTTCCTACTGGGCCTTTCTCAAGATTCGGGCAAGATATTTGAGTATCCGGATTATTACTACACTAATCAGAAGTATTATGCGCTCTATGCCCGCGATCAGTGGCAAGTCACTCCCAAGCTCACTGTGAATGCGGGGGTACGCGCCGACTACTTCGCGGTCCCTTTACGCAATGGGACAGGCGTTGAATATTACGACCACGCCACCAACAATATGGTGATTTGCGGTGTGGCATCGGTCCCCTCTTCCTGTGGCATTTTTGACCAGTCTCGATTGCATTTTGTTCCACGGCTGGGCATCGCGTATCGCCTCGGAAGCTCAACTGTAATTCGAGCTGGATTTGGCATGTCCACCGACCCGGCGAATATTTTTGCAGTTCCTGGCCAGCGTCGGATCAACTTCCCATACATAATTGGGGTGATCCAGCTTCCTCCCAATGTCATGTCCTACGCCCTCACGCTTCGCCAGGGGATCACAATACCTGCGAACCCGTTTCCCCTAACCACCGGTAAAGTGCCGGTGCCGAGTACCGCAGGTCTCTTCGATTACAACGCAGCTAACTATAAGAGGGGTTATGTCGAGACCTATAACTTCACAGTCGAGCAACGAATAAGGCCGGGCTGGACTGCCTCTGCCGGGTACGCCGGCTCACAACAGAAAGATCCGATGAATTCTCTCGAGGAAAATTGGTCTCCCATCGGCACGGGCACGGCGGGGCTACTGCTGAATAACGCGATTGATCAGCGGATTGCCAGTACTCCACTTCTTGGGACCTTCGGGTCCGTCAATTACAATGCCTTGCAGGCGCGCATGCAGGGTCGCTTTTCATCTGGTCTAACGCTCAGCGTAGGTTACACGTGGAGCAAGAACCTGGGATTCATCACTCCATCGTCAGGCCAAGGAGGAGCAGCTATGCCCTGGTTATACCGAACCTATAACTACGGCCCGGTGACCACCGACATCGCGAGTAACTTTGAGGCCACTGCGATTTACGAGTTGCCTTTTGGCAAGGGCAAGCGCTGGGTTACGAGTGGCATGGCGGCAAGCATTTTCGGCGGCTGGCAGTTGAGTGGTCTGTTCAGCGACTTCAGTGGACGGCCGTTTAGCGTGGTCGCCAACAACAACCTCAACGCCAACGGTTCCTTCCAATTCGCCAACTGTATCGCTGCGCCTCAGCAGAAGGGGGCTCTTCTGCAATGGTATGCGCCGTCTAGCTTTGCAGTCCCGGCTGGTACGTCTTTCGGAAATTGCGGCCAGGATGCCTTGAGAGGTCCCGGGCTGATCAACGGCGACGCAGGCATCGAAAAGAAGTTTGTATTTAGAGAGAGATTTAATTTCGCATTCCGGACTGAAATGTTTAACGTTGGGAATACTCCGCATCACGCGAACCCTATCAACAACGTCCAAAATAGCTCCTTCATGGCGATAACGAGCATTGCCAACACGGGCCGAGATGGCATTGACCAGAGAACGGTGCGGTTCAGCCTAAAAATGACCTTTTAAGCGCTCATCTCTAACGGCAGTTCCGGCCAGTCGGCGTTGTCTTCCGATGCTCTGGATCCTCTGACTGAATAGTAGAGCTTGCCTGTATTTCCGGAGAAATGGCACCGATAACCATGGCTATCGGCCAGGTATGGGAATAGGGCGCAACTATCGTAACTTAGCGGAATGCCATGCCACAGGATCCCCTTTGGCCAGCGGATACGCTCAGCAACAGCGCTTGAAAGAGATTAAAGTTTATTGTAGACCGGGCCGCGAAAGTGTTTGCGTCAGCTTAATCCGGGTCAACGACCACGTCCATGGCGAGGTTCAGCATTTCATCGGTGCTTTGCACGCCGTATCTCACTGTGGCGGTCGGATCCGGGTTCTGCAAATTCGATGCCGAATTGTCCCAGTGGGCGGTCACTTCGACGCGCGTCCCCCGAGGCAGCATGAGCGGTTTCTTCAGATAGTACATTATCTGCCAATGGAAATCATAGTGCGGCACGCTCAGTAATATTTCAGATTCGCCGGAGGGGTAGATCACCCGAATAGTCATGTCCTTCCCACGCAAGTGCATGTGCGGCTGCAGCGAAACCAACTCCACCGGGTCTCCAAACGTCAGCTTGGCATGTGCTTCGTAATTGGGATCTCCAGGTGGAATCGTCCAGTTCGAGGAGGAGGCGACTGCGTCCATAAAGCGCTTGGCGGGTGCTTCTTCAGTCAAAGTCAGCCCGACTTTAGTCTGATCGGCCATCGCCGTTTTGCCGTTCGGTGTGTAATGCAACTGGAGGATAATATCCGACCCCGCTCGAATTAGCCTTGCCGAGTGATCGATGTCAAATTTTTCTGTTTGATTGCCGGGCGAGTATGCGGCCAGATATTCGTTGCTCATGGCCTGAGGGTCATTGGCAGTCGTGGGCGTGAGGGGAATGTAAGGCACGAACGGCTTGGCCTCCTTCATCCACTGCGAGCCGGGCGGCCGCACAAAAGCGACTACGTGATGAACGACAGATGGAGCGCTGGGCCGCACCTCCGCCGACGTAACCCAAACGTCTTTTGTGAATCCGGTTGGGATGACAATATAGATGTAGTCCAGAATTCCCTTCGCCGGCACTGGGAAGGGGTCCGGCATCTGAAAGATTTCATCGGCACGGATATTCCAGCCATATTTCCATACAACCGGCGCTGGCCGATCTTTGGGATCGCCTTCTGGCGCGCCCGCATCCACCCAGGAGACGACCTGGTGTATATCTTCGGCGCTCAGCCGCCGGTCGTTGGCAAAATTGCCGTATCGCGGGTCGGCGAACCAGGGCGGCATCTTCCCCGTGGCTACCTCTGCCTTGATGGCTTTTGCCCAGGGGCGCGTTTCCTTATACGTGAGAAGCGGCATGGGGCCGATTTCACCCGGCCGGTGGCAGGTTTGGCAGTTCTTCTGGAAAATGGGAAGGATGTCGCGATTAAATGTGGGGCCGGCAAGAGCCGCACTCCCGAGCCAGAGCCCCGTTATCAGCCAGCGCATTCTCATGTGAACTCAAAGCGGTGAGCCACCGAGGCGGACACATCCTTCACGCCGAAGCGGAAGGGCCACCCGTGCGAGCATCCGCGCGGCGGTACATGCGGCGAATACACGCAGGCTTCGAAGGCTCATGGTTGGGTAGTCTATCACACCCGGGATTCCCGGCCGGGAGCGCTGCGGGCGCCGTTGCCGAATCAGCTTTGGGCGCTAAGTGAAGGTCGAGCATGTTGAACGGGAGCAACTCCAGCACGCGGTAAATCAAATCCGAATGGCTCGATTTCGGCGACATTTGGTTGACGATCACTAGTCTTGGCCCTGAAGTCGGCGGTGGGGTTGCTTCCCCGCAAAAGCTTTACTCACCGCCTCCGCCGTCCTTAGGCGTGCTCGGAATAAGAACGATTCGGGGTTCGGTTTGCCTCCTGATCCGAACTGCTCGCATCCTCTTTGCCGATAAGTCGGCAAACCGTCGAAGTGGCGCGTTCGCTGCCTGATGTCAGCCATTATCGGAAGCTAACCGCACCTTGCCGAGCCGTCACGGCTGCGCTGGAGAGATGATGTAGCCGCGCAATAGACTGCGCGAACCCGGCGCGGAAATGTATGCAATCCGCGCGTGCTCGTGGTGAGCAGCCCGATACAACATCTGTTCCTAGTTCCTTCGGAGACCGGCCTCAGTGACTAACCACTGCCAGCGTGGCCGCGATGGACGTCGCCGCCGCGCTGCACGCCGGGTGTCCCCATCCACTCGTACTGACGCCAGGCATTTGACCCGGCTGCGAGGCAATGTCGTAAACGATATTGTCCGGACGAGTGGCATCACCGCTCACGCCGGCAGGCACCCAATCGAACCCCAGCCCATGGCGGGTTTTCCAGGCAATGTTGTGATCCGCGCACGAAGAATCGCCGCTCACTCCAATCGCGCCGACCAAAACTTTCTGGGCATTGTAAAGGGCCAAGCCTCCGCCGAACACATTCACGCCGCCAATCTTGCCGCCCACCATCGGATCGTTGGACTGACCATAGTTGGCAGAGTTCCCACCGTAGGCGACATCAGTACTCACTGGGTTACTTGCCTGCAATCCATACAGGCTTCCGCCAGGCTGCACTGCGGTATATAGATTGGCGGTGGAAAGCGCCAATCCGGGTAAGCTGAACGCATTCGCAGTATTGGCTTTTTGGGCCGAAATTACGCGGCTACCGGGCCATTGGTCTCCGCGGCCCGCGCCGGTGAAAGCCACCGCACAAACGACTCCGTCCCGGTTTACGACGGTCGCCCACATATTCAAACCGAAACCGCCGTTCGACTGAGCTTGCGCGATCTTTAACTGCGCCTGCAGATCCGCGTAAGACGGTAGACCTTTGCACTGGCTGCTATCTTTACCGTTTTGATCATCGGCGCGTAGGCTAGAACCTGACAAGAGAATGACGCCAGCCAAGGCCAGGGAGACTCCAAAACTAATCCTACGGTTCTTATTCTTCATCGTTCGCAATTCCTTTCGCCTGATTCGCGGAACATGGTCCGAAAATGGGGGCTTCACACAGGGCATCCTACCAAATCTTTGCAGTTTATGCCGCGGGACTCTGCGGCAACGATTTCAAGGATGCTATGGGTATGCCGTTGCCGACAGATCTTAGGAGATTAATGCGTCGCGCCCCCGACCTCTAACGGATGCCTGATATTTGCCATTAACGGAACTTTGGGCCTCAGCGAAGAAACTCGTGATATGACTGTCTCCGATTGCGCCGCGAGCAACCGAATCCCGGCCGCGGGGCAGCACCGGGGCAGCACGTCAGGCATTCGTACGGCCCTAAATACCTTGGTGGCGTATTGAACTAAGCCGAAAACACAATTACTTAGACCCAACTGAACGGAACTAAACCGGCGCCCAGTAGGTTCGATTCCCGTTAGCGCTACGATATTTTCAATCACTTATAGCCACATCAGCCTGATTCCCGTTAGTTTTGCAGGGCTCTACGCCTGATTAACCACATAGTACCTTGACGCGAAGTCGGTAGTTTTCGAAGTTACGGAAGCCGTAGGCTTGTCGATTGATGAGCTCCATTTTGTTGTGAAAGCCCTCGGTGATGCCCTTGTTGCGGGTGAAGCGCCACATGGCGAGGATCTCCTGGCTTCAGGATGTGAGAGTCTGACCGAGTTGCACGGGTTGGGCCAAGCCGGCGTGGCGCAACTGGTGCAGGGCACGCAGGAACCGCGGGATCAAAACTTCCCATTGCGGACGGGTGCGATGTTTCTTCAACAGCAGATAGCAGAGCCGCTGCTTGAAGCGGTAGATCAGTTCCAAGGCTGGGTGTTTTTTCAGATAGGCGGTGAACCGAAGCAGTTGATCGGGGCGCAAATTATGGCGGTGGCGGCGCATCAGCAACAACAAACCGCGATTCTTGCTGGCGACGGGATCTATGTCGCTCCAGCAAGCCAGGAAGTGATGATTGATGATGCGGATGACATGAAAGCGGTCGGCCACGATGCCCAGATGGCTCTCGATCGCTTAGCGCGTTACGGTGGGCAGGGTCGTAAACGTGAGTGCTGGAGTCATGCGGATTCCCAGCACATTGATCTCTGCCCCTGCTGGAGTAGCAAATTCAATGGTGCCTCGGATGTTCGCCGTCACCGGAAATTGGCTCGCGAGAACAAATGCCGTGTGCCCGTTGGCGGGCAGAGCAATCGATCCGGTGCCGATCTGATTGCCGGCCTCGTTGCGCAGAATCACCGGGACATCGGCGGCGAGATCCGAGACATTGCTAACCGCCGTCCCGGTTGCGACCCCACCGGTGTGGTCAAAAGGAATCACGTAAGCGTTGGCTCCACTGCTTTCAAACGGTGCAACCGCCTCCTGGCCGCTGGGAAGATATTCGAGGATCACATAGCCGCTCACTTGCCCATCGGTTGTCAGTTGCACCAAACCGGTCGCCACTGAATCTGCACCTAGGCTTTCGATTACTAGCGACGCATTTGCGGCGATTGTCCTGTCGACTTGCGAAGCCGGGGATTGATCACCTGTCTGCGGAAAGGAAAGAGGTAGAAGCAATGGGCTGCCATTGTCGTCGAAGAACTTGAGGTGAGCACCCGTGGCGCCGGCACCCGTGTTCACCAGGACAAGCGTGGTCTTCCATCCTCCACCCGCTGCAATATGCGCGACCGACCCGCCCACATTGGTGACATTTGCCAAAACAGGAACTGCGGTGAGCGTTCCCGCTGGAGTGAAGCGCAGGCCCAACGCGCCTATACGCCCGCCGGAAGGAGTGTCGAATTCAATCGTGCCCCTACTATTCGCGAGGACTGGATATTGCGCCGCCAACACAAACGATGTGTGACTCAGACCCGCCAGCGTAATCGTATCGCTGCCAATCTGCGTTCCTTTATCGTCATGCAAAATAACAGGTACATTCGCGGGCGAAGCCGAAACGTTCTGCAGTGCCAAACCCAATGCAACTCCGTTCGCATTATCGAACGCAAGGGTATAAGAAGGAGCGTCGCGCGTTTCGAGCGGAACCGCAGCCTCCTGACCAGTCAGAGCGTCTTTGAAGATGGCGAAACCGCCAACATTGCCCTTCGCCAATAGTTGTGCCGATCCCACTTGTAACGGCTGACCGCTGACGCCCGAGTTATCGACAATCAGCGAAGCATTGGAAGCCACCAAGACACCTTCCGTCCCGGAGACGGAAAGCTGTGACTGCGGGACCGAAGAGTTCGAAGAGAGCAAGCCGCCATCCTCTCCGAAGAGGTTCAGACTTACCTCGGATGTACTTGCGTCTTTATTGACCAGCGTGAAGTTCGTTTGCCAGTTGCCTGCGACGGCCAAGTGCGGCATTGCGCCCGACAGTAAGGGAGCAGGCGTCTCGGAGATCGTCAGTGTCATTGTGCCTGTGTTATAGACGGCATTGGTTATGAGCCCAATGTATTCCGTACCCGTTGGCGCGCCAAATGGCCCCGAAAACTGCAATCCCGTGTAGGTACCAGGGGCTGTAGGCAGTCCTCCCTTAGTGAGGACAAAAAATGCAGCCTGATAACCCGGGCCGCCCGCCCCTGCGGCGCAGGAGCCGAAACTGAGAACCGGTGCCAAATTTGCAAACGGCGTACCAAACATGAAGCAGCCCTCTTCAAACGGCGTGCCAGTGTTAATCACAGTGGCGATTCCTTTTGTCATCGTCCAGCTGTTGTTGCCGTCGGTAGGAGTAAAGTCGGTGATGATAGGTGTTTCTCCAGCCTGTAAATAGGTAGGGGCAGTAAATGAAAAAGAAAAGCTCTCGACTAGGCCCTTTATCGCGGTATACGTGAATTCATAAAGGACATTGCACGTCATCCCGGCGCCACATGCCGGTGTCGCTGGAACGGTGGTGTCCGAGATGATCAACGTCATCCTGCCCGTGGCATTACTGAAATTGCTGAAGTTTCCCGCCGCATCGGGCGGCCCGAATCCGCCGCCGAACTCGAGTTCTGGATAGGTGCCAGGAGCTGCAGGTAGTCCGCCCTCGCTGTAAACTGCAAACCCGGCTGAAATCCGGTGCCGCTGATGCCAACAGCACAGGGCCCGCCAATAAGACCGGTAGAGGCCGCACCCAATCCGGTCGACGCGGTGCCGAACAGGAAACAACCTAAGTAGGGGTTCGCCATGCCGACTAGCCCCTGGGTAAACGTCCAACTATTTGTGCCGTCGGTAGGAGTAAACGCAGCAAGATTGGGTGCAGTCCCCGCTGCAAGATAGCCAGGAGCGGTAACTAAAAAGGAAAAATCCTTGACCGGCCCATTCACGGCAGTGTAGCTGAACTGATACTGTATGGCGGCATTGCAGGTGACTCCACATACCAGCAGAGCAATCTGCACCGGGCGCATGCGGGGAGTATAACACTACAGCCCCTTAAATCAAGACAGCCCTTAAATCAAGCCATTTTCGGAATCTGCCTGAACGAATAATCGCCCGATGTCCACATTATCGGCAGTCATGAGCCCGCGATCGTAACTTCCTCCAACGCCGTATCCTGAGAGTTTCTGCAATACGCACTCGATCCTGCTGCCCTGCCGAACGCCGCGTTTCGAGCTTCGTGTATTTTCCTAACGCTGTTATCCTGAAAACTGACAACATTCCGGTTCGCCGCAGGAAGAACCGAACACAATTGATGCAGCATTTTTCCGAGCTTAATCTTTGCTCCGCGTTGCGGAAAAACCTCGATAAAAACGAATTCGTCACTCCGACGCCAGTCCAGGCGCAGGCCATTCCGCCGCTAATGGAAGGTCGCGACGTCGTGGCGACCGCGCAGACTGGCACAGGCAAGACTCTCGCGTTCTCGATTCCAGTGATTGAAGTTCTCGTCGCCGTTCCCCGCGCCAAAATAATAAAAGTCCTGATCCTCAGTCCGACACGCGAACTTGCCATTCAGATCGATGCGGCATTTCGGCAACTCGCCCACGGCATGCGCATCCGCACCGCGGTGGTTGTGGGCGGCATGAGCGAGACCAACCAGTTGCGCGATATCAAAGCCGGGGCCGAAGTGGTGATCGCAACGCCGGGCCGTCTCTGTGACTATCTGGAACGGCGGCTGATCGATCTTTCCCGTGCCGCCACTGTGGTTCTCGACGAGGCCGATCGGATGCTCGATATGGGCTTCCTGCCCGCTCTGCGCATCATCCTGGATAAGCTTCCGGCGAAACGCCACACGATGCTTTTCTCAGCGACGATGGAGCAATCTGTGGCGGGTCTGGTCGCAAGTTACGTGCACAATCCGGTGCGGATCGCGGTGGAGGTGTGCGAGCAAACGGCCGGCCGGATCGATCTCTTCTGCTACGAAGTCCCTCAGGGCTCCAAGTTTGATCTCCTCGAGCATCTGCTCAAGAGCGAGAAGGGCTCTTTCCTCATCTTCGTGGCCACCAAAGAGGGCGCCGACAGGCTCACGAAATTTCTGGAACGCGGGGAACACAAGGTGGCCTCGATCCACGGCGATCGCTCGCAAAGCCAGCGGAACAAAGCGCTGCAGGGCTTCAAAGACGGTGTTTACCGTGTACTGGTGGCCACCGACGTGGCGGCGCGCGGGATTCATGTGGATGACATCGCCCATGTCGTGAACTACGATTTGCCGCAGGAGGCCGGAAACTTCATTCATCGCGTCGGACGCACGGGCCGCGCCGGCGCACGTGGCGCCTCCTGGACCTTTGTGACTCCGCTCGAACGCTCCGATGTACGCAACTATGAGCGCGCACTAGGAATTCAAGTGCAATATCGCGAACTGCCGTCGTTGCCGCGGCCCATCGGGCTCGTGACGGATGTGCAGGCGTTTCTGGCTTCGATGAGTACCAGCCAACCGTCGGGCAACGGGCCGAAGCCGACAACTACAAGAAGCTTCTCAGGCCGCCGCCCGCGTCGCTGAATTTGTTGTCCTGAAGTCCGGTTGTGGGAAGTTGGCCGCATAGCCTCACCGGGTCCGTTGTGTCACATTATCGGAACCTTTTCGAGCAGTGGAATGGTTCCGAATCGAAGCTGGTTAGCTCTGACTGAACTATTTCGTCGGAAAGGTCACGATCCCAACGCTTGTAAAGGTGGGTCGAATGCATAACCCGTGCATACTGAATTTCGCTACCCACCAGGAGGTTCAAAAGCATTCCAATTCGACACCGGGAACGGGCACAGCAAAGCCAGGCAAATCGAGTTGAATGTACAATGAGGTCCACGGAGGTCCCGATTGGCAAGCCACTATCCCGATAACTCCTGGCGCCACGGCGCGCACAGTTTATTTCCTTTATCTGCTCGTACTCTTTGCCGTTCCCTCGCGCTTGGCGCGTGGCTTCTGAGTCCCTGTCTGCTTGCCGCGAAGGTTGACTTTGGGCGCGATATCCAGCTTCTCCTCAAAACCCATTGCGTGGAGTGTCACGGCCCTTCCCAGCAAATGCACGGGCTGCGCCTTGACCGCCGCGTAAGCGCACTTCCCAACCGGATTGGAGCAAACGGCGCGCGCATCATTCCAGGAGATAGCGAAGCAAGCGTGCTTTACCAGCGCATCAGTGGATCCAAGTCCGGCCCCCGAATGCCGCCCTCCGGGCCTCTGCCCGCAGAGCAGATCGCTCTTATCAAATCCTGGATCGACGAAGGAGTCGAATGGCCCGATGCCTTCTCCGGTGAACGGAGTGTCACTGCGGCTGACCCGATTGTCGAACAGATTGGGGCAGCCCTTCGCAATGCTCAAAAGAAATCTTTTCGGCGAATTCTGCGCCGCAATCCAGAGTCCGTGAATGCAAAGGGGCGCAGCGGTTGGACCCCGCTCATGTACGCGGCTATGTATGGCGATCCGCAGGACCTTCGGCTGCTGTTGGAACGGGGAGCACGGCTGAACGAACAAAACGACGACGGGGCAACCGCGTTGATGTATGCCGTCGATGATCCTGTCAAGACTCGCCTTCTGCTCGGGAAAGGGGCGGATCCTAACCTGCGCTCCGGGCAAGGCCGCACGGCGTTGCTGATCGCGGCGGGTCTGACCGGAACCGAAGAAACGGTGAAGCTCCTCCTCGATAACGGAGTCAATGCCAAGACGCAATTGAGCTCGGACGGCCGCGGGGCAGTCAACTTCGCGGCGCTTGCCGGTAACGCGGCAGTGGTCCGTTTGCTGGTGGAGCGAAATGCCGCAAGCAAGCCCCTCATACTTCCTGCTATGCGGTGCCGCCCGTGCGTAGATTTGCTGCTGCCCCTGGCGGATGAGCGGGAACTCAGCGGCGCCCTCAGGGAGTCCCTTTACATGGGAGATGGCCCGCTGATCCGCCAGCTTCTGGATCGCGGGGCGAAGTCCGAGCCGGATTTGTTGCAGGCCGCCGCCTTGTCGCCGACCCCGCTTCCGGCGGACTTGATTCGGACTTTGATCAGCCGCGGAGCGAGAGTGGATTCGAGAACCTCCTTTGGCGTATCCGCGATTGACTTGGCATCACGCCAGGGAAACGAACCCATCGTCGAAATCCTTCGTGAGGCCGGAGCAACATCGGACACGCCAGACGCGTCCTCGCGGACGCTGAAGCCTGCCATGTCGGCACGCGATGCCGTCATGCGCAGTGTCCCGCTGCTTCAACGCGCGGATGTCACCTTTTTTCAGAAGGCCCGCTGCGTCTCCTGCCACAACAACTCTCTAACCGCCATGACGGTCGCGGCCGCCCGCGCCAAAGGGTTGCCGGTCAACGAACAGATCGCCAAGGATCAAATGGGGCTCATTGCCGGCTTTCTTCTGGAGAACAGCGCTGGCGGAATGGAAAACATCGGAATCCCGGGTGGGGGCGATACGGTCAGCTACATCCTGGCGGGTCTGGCTGCGGATCACTATTCCGGCGACGCCGCCACCGATATCTGGGCGCGCTACCTCAAGAATCTTCAGCAAGACGATGGTTCCTGGCGCATTATCACAAAGCGCCCGCCACTCGAATCGAGTGACATCGAAGTTACGGCTGTTTCTCTGCGCGCGCTACGCGCCTTTGGCGTCACTAGCCAGAAAGCCCCGTATACGAAATCCATCGCCGCGGCAGTGAAATGGCTGGAAGCCGCAACGCCTCAGCACACCGAAGACTACGCCTACAAGATCTTGGGACTCGTCTGGGGAGGCGGCGGCCAGGACGTTATACGGAAAACGGCTCAAAAGTTGCTGACGCAGCAACGGCCGGATGGGGGGTGGGGGCAACTCCCCGCGCTCGCCTCCGATGCGTACGCCACGGGCCAGGCGCTCACGGCGATCCGGACATCGAACGTGATCACGCCCAGCGACGCCAATTTCATGCGCGGCATCCGCTTTCTCCTGAATTCCCAGAGTGAAGATGGATCCTGGTACGTCCGCTCCCGTGCGCCGTCGATCCAGCCCTACTTCAATAGTGACTTCCCTTACGGGCACGATCAGTTTATCTCCGCTGCCGCTACCAACTGGGCAACCATGGCGCTCCTCGCGGTGGTTCGCTGAGAATCCTGGCTTAATAAGAGAATTTTTCTCACCGTCGCCAAAAGCCCCAAGCGGAGAAGGCGAAAATCTCGGATCTCGGAGGCCTCGCCAAAATCTCGGCTTTATGAGGCGTCTCACAGCCCGATAGTTCCTGCTAACGGTAGCTACTTCGCCAACTTCGGCAACGGCAAGTACTCTTGTTCGCGTCCGTCGCGAAGAAGGATTTCGCTCACCGTCGCGCCTGGAAGTACGCCGCTGTTCAAAAATTGTCCCCAAAAATCTAAAGGACCTCACTGTAGGAAACGATCAACCTGGGTAGCCGAGATCGCGGTTATATTCGAACCCACGCGCGCGCGTGGCGGGATTGTCACCGCGATTGCCTGATTGCCGAATGGCTTCTGCGGCGGACCATACCATTAGGCAATTTGCTGATCGAGTAAACTAGGCTAAATCACGCATATGCCGCTCTCCGTCGGCGACAAATTCGGTCAATACGAAATCCTCTCCCTACTGGGCAAAGGTGGCATGGAGGAGGTGTATCGTAGACGAAATCAAGTGAAGCGATGTTGCAATCAAAGAGGGAGAACGATCTGACGAAATGAAAATTTATTGGGTTGTCTTACTGGCGCTTTTATCGATTCCGGGTGGATCCGCGGCGCAGGACCTGGAGGCGGGTAAGAAGCAGTTTGCCGCTCTTTGCTCCGGCTGCCATGGATCGGATGGAGGCGGCGGAGAGCATGGCCCAAACATCGTGGACCTAGGCAGGCGCGGTCCTGGCCGAGGCGGACGTGAGAACCTGACCGATGTGATCAAGAACGGAACGGAAAGCGGAATGCCCGCATTTCCGCTTCCCGAAAAGCAGGTGGCCTCGCTCGTTGCCTATATCCGGGATCTGCGCGCACCCGCCGCCGATCGTCCAGCGCAAGGCAACGCCGAGAACGGCGCGCGTTTCTTCGCCGGGAAAGGCAACTGCACGCGCTGCCACATGGTGAACGGGAGCGGCGGAACGCTTGGTCCGGATTTGTCGAATATCGGCCGAGAGCGGAGAGTGCAGCAGATCGAGCAGGCGCTGCGCAAGCCCGGTTCGTCGGGGGTGCTCGGGTATCAGGCTGTCTCCATAAGATTGCTCGATGGAAGCACTGTGCGCGGCGTGGCGCGGAATGAAAGCACATTCGATTTGCAGGTTCAGACATTCGACGGCCAGTTGCGCTCGTTCGCCAAGAGCCAGATCGCGGGGCTCACGCGCGATTCAAAATCGCTGATGCCCGCCGTCAGCGCCCCGGATCAAGAGATGCGGGATTTGCTCGCCTATCTGAGCCGGCTCATTCGCGACGACAAGGGCGCCGCGGAAATTGCTCAGGCCGGTTCAGCGGACGGTGGCTTATCCTTCGAACAAATCGTTCATCCCAAGCCGGGCGACTGGCCCACTTATCACGGAAACATCGGCGGCAACCGGCACTCTTCCTTGTCTGAGATCAACACATCGAACGTGGCGAAACTCGGCGCGAAATGGATGTTTCCCATTGCGGGCGGGCAACGCCTGGAGGTGACTCCGCTTGTCGTGGATGGAGTAATGTACGTGACGATGGCGAACGAGGCTTACGCCCTAGATGCCAAGAACGGGCGGGAAATCTGGCACTATTCGCGTCCGCTCACGCCCGACGTTGTGGGCGACGCGGCGTCAAAAATCAACCGCGGCGTAGCCGTGCTGGGCGACAAAGTTTTCATGCTCACCGACGACGCCCATATGATCGCGCTTAGCCGCACGGGCGGCCAGTTGCTTTGGGACACGCAAATGGCCGACTATAAGCAGCACTACGGCGGGACTTCCGCGCCTCTTGTGGTGAAGGATCTAGTGTTCGCTGGAACTTCCGGCGGCGACGAAGGTGCTCGCGGATTCCTCGACGCCTTCAACGTGAACACCGGCAAGCGTGCCTGGCGATTCTGGATGATGCCCGCCAAGGGTGATCCGCTTTCTGAAACATGGGGTGGTAGAGCGATCGAACACGGCTGCGTCACCGCGTGGCTCACCGGAACCTACGATCCGGAAACGGACCTCATCTATTGGCCCACCGGTAACCCTTGCCCCGACTTCAACGGCGACGAACGCAAAGGCGACAACCTTTACTCAAGCTCCGTCCTTGCGCTTGAACCGGCCACGGGCAAGCTCCGCTGGTATTTCCAGTTCTCCCCGCACGATCTGCACGATTGGGACGCCACCGAAACGCCGATGCTCGTCAACGCCGATTGGCACGGCAAGCCGCGCAAACTGCTGCTGCAGGCCAACCGCAATGGATTCTTCTACGTGCTCGATCGCGTGACCGGCGAATTTCTGCTCGGCGAACCGTTCGCGAAGAAGATCACCTGGGCGAGCGGTATTGACGCGAAGGGCAGGCCGATTCTCGTTCCGGGACAGGAACCATCGGTGGAGGGAACCAAGACGTGTCCCGCTACTTCGGGCGCGACCAACTGGATGTCGACGGCTTACAGTTCGGCCACGGGGCTGTTCTACGTGATGGTGCGGGAGTCTTGCGCGATTTATACGAAGTCGGACGCGTGGTGGGAACCGGGCAAGTCGTTTTATGGGGGTGGCGCGCGGCTTGATCCGGCCGAACCGCCGCAGAAGTTCCTGCGGGCGATCGATATCCAGACCGGGAAGATTGCGTGGGAGATTCCGCAGATCGGCATGGGCTCAACGTGGGGCGGATTGATCAGCACAGCCGGCGGCCTGGTTTTCTATTGCGACGATAGCGGCGCATTCGCCGCGGTTGACGCCCGGAACGGGAAGCCGTTGTGGAACTTCCATACGAACCAGCCTTGGCACGCGTCGCCCATGACTTATATGGTGGAGGGCAAGCAGTACATGGCCGTGGCGGCGGGATCGAATATTATTGCGTTTGCGTTGCCCTAAAGGCACGCCCGATATCAGCCATTATCGGAACCTTGGACCTCCGCGAAGAAGCTCGTGATAATGACTGTCTCCGATTGCGCCGCGGCAACCGAATCCCGGCCGCGGGGCAGCACCGGAGCAGCACGTCAGGCATCCGTACGGCCCTAGACGCTCTGGTGGCGTATTGAACTAAACCGAAAACACAACTACTTAGACCCAAGTGAACCGAACTAAACCGGCGCCGAGTTTTCAATAACTGTTTGGTTCTGGGGGGCAGGCATCCCTGGTTATGGGGTTGCCGTCGCCCAATCCGACGCCAATCCGCTCTTGATCACGTAGTTATCCCCGGCGCGGGGAAAGTTCGCGAACCACTGACTCTGTTCCATCGCATGCAGCGGGCCCAATTCCTCTGGCTGGCTCTGTAACATCCCCATCCGCGGCGTCGATGCACTCCTCGCGCGATCCGGCTGAGCGTAAACCGGCCGCTGACCTCCAGACAGCGCAAAGTTCTCTAGACCGAGCAACAATTCCACCCGTCTGCGTCCGGTATCAACGCCGTGACCAGACCAGCAACGGATCCGCAAGATACGGCACGACACCGGCGTGCCTTTCGGCACCAGCACTTTCTTGGCCTCGCCCCGTAGTTCGGTGGGCAAAACCGCCTTGACCGTCTCTCCGGCGGCAGCGGCCGCCACCTGGATGTTCTCCGCCAGTGCTAGACGAAACGGAGCCGGCTGGCATGGGTGTCTCGGCGCGAGAAGAGAGAATTAACTGTGCTGATTCAGCGCATCGATGGTACAAAGTTTGGATCGCGATTCGGGGCAGGAACGCTTGCGGACGCGCTTGCAGAACGGGGCGTCTTAAAAATGCGTTATAACGCTGGCTAACGCTGCGTTTACATCGGAGAACCGCACTACGCGGCGGGCGGCCTAGAACTGGTGGCGCGTCTTACCACCAGTGGGTCGACGATGTGCGTCATTTTTGGATTGAATCAAAGTCCCATAGCGGACGGAGCTGTCGCGCATTGACTTTCAGTGTCGCCCGCGGTGCCACCAGCACATCAACAACAATCCAAGTCGCAAATGTCGTTGTCTCGGATTCGATGGGAACGATGATTCCCGCGTCGGCAACATCAGGAACAATAACGTTGGGTCAAAGCGTGTTGACGGGCGCCGGGTTGAGCTGTAGCCCGTCATCATTGAACCCAGGCGCAACATCCTCTTGAAGCCCCAAGCCATATGACGCCTCAGATTGGGGAAATCACGGGAATAACGCGGCCCGCACAACGACGTAGAATGATCAGGAGGAGGGCTTATGTTGCGCATTCTTTCGGTTGGTGGATTTCTTATCGTATACATGGGCGCGTCTTACAGTTTGTCGGCCCAGGCGCCCGACTCGCGCTCAGATGATTCCGCTAAGGAGATCGCCCTCCTGAAACGAACGGTGGCGGATCAGGATCGACGCATTGCCAATTTGGAAAGGACAATGAGATCACTCCAGACTACCGTTCTAACCGCTGCCCGGCCCGTGCGACCGAGTTGGAGGAATGCCGAGGGTTGGAGCGCCGTAAAGATAGGAATGTCACGCGACCAGGTTGTCGAAATACTGGGAGAACCAAAATCTACGGACATCGTAATCGATCGCCAAACACTTTCCTACAAAGACGTGAGCAATCCTATCGGCAAAGTGGTCATCACGGATGATCGAGTTTCAGAAGTCAATTCTCCTAGGTTCCAGATTTACGCCACCGCAAACAAATAGGGAATCAGGCGCTCCCGTGATGGATGAGCCGATCCAACAGCGCTCAGATCAGCCGCTCGATCCGAAAGCCTCGGTCCATTCGTTTAGTAGCGTTAGTTGATTTGGAGATGAAGAAAACAGGAGGATGCGCAAGAAAGCCTAAAGCAAGCAATCCAGAACGACCACGCGGAAGGTATGGATCGTCGCGGCAGGATAATCTACGGACGGATCTGCGACTAATATGGATTCACTGGATCGATTGACGAGCCTGGCTTCCGGAACGATATGAACTATTATCGGTAGCCTGATCGGCGGACGGATTTGATCTCTGAACTTGCCTAGAACGCAAATCGAGCCTGAAACTCAAGCCGACGGTTATTCGCGCCGTTCTCGTACGCTCCATGACCACGAATTTGGTTGGATTCCCCGAACAGCGGCGAATTAATATTGCCGACGATCGGACCGGGGTTCAGATGATTTAGAAGATTGCGCGCCGAAACCGATAAAGTAAGCTTCTGGTGCTCGCGGTAGACGAACGTCCGCGACAGTCGCAGGTTCACAGCGAACTCTCCACGGCTACGTGCGTAATTTCGCGGCACGACTTTTTCGCCCGGCGTGGGATTGGGGTCAAACAACCCGTACGACGTAGCAATCACTCCGGGCTGATTTGGATCAGTGGCGAAACCCGGCCGCGCCGTCAGAACTGTGTCGTTGTAAATATCCTGACTGGTGGTAATGTTGAACGGCGCACCCGATTGCAGAATGACGAACGGATTCCACAGTAGCCCGAACTTCGAAGTGATCGATCCACCCAGCGACATCCGATTGCGAACATCGTTCGACGCCGGACCGTACTCTCCCTCCATGCTGTACTGATTTGCGGGGAACGTATTTAATCCGTCGGTGTTGCTTCGCGCGTAAGCCAACGAATACGTTCCAAATAGAGAAATCTTCGGTGTCAACCGGGAATTGACGTTCGTCAGCAGAAGTTGTTGGTTATAAAGTCCCGTCGATTCCATCTCATAGAGCGGGCCCTGGCCCGGGTAAGGATACACGCCGGGAGCGAACGGCGCATTGATATTGCGCGAACGCAGCTCGTGCAACCCGTGCGAGTTCGTATACGTCACCGCAAGCGTCGTCTTCCTCGGCAGTTGCCGCTCTATGGCTATCGAGGATTGCATTACGTAGGGAGCGCGCACTGCGGAACTGACGGTATGGATGATCTGCTGGGTTCCCGATTGCTGAAGCAGAGCTTGCGAAGGAATCGACGGATAGCTGTCCGGATTGCTGATGATGAACTGCTGCTGATTGATTCCGTTGTAGCGCTGCGCGACTAAAGTGTTCTGTTCCGAGAAGCGGTCGTAGAACATACCAAAACCTCCGCGGATCACAGTCTTCGGAGTCTTGTTCTTCTCTGATCCTCCCGGCGCCCAGGCAAATGCGATGCGCGGGGCGAAGTCGGAATGGTCTCGAATGTTGTTCTGGGTTTCGTATCGTGCGCCGAGACTGAGTGTCAGATTCGGTCTTACCTTCCAGTCATCGCCGACGAACAAGCCAATATCCATGCCACCGACGTACACCGTTGGGTTCCCCGCGTTGATCGAAAACTGAGTCGCACCTCCGCCGAGCGCGCGAATCATCTGCGGCGACATCCCCATTTGCCCGAAAAGCAACGTTCGGCGATACTGCTCGATCGAACTGATGGTCGTGCATCCCGCCGTCAGAATGGCCGGATCGCAAACCACGCCTGCGACAACAGGCTGGTTATTGGCATCCAGAACCGGAGCATACGCGCCGCCAAAAGTATAGGTTCCGTTGAAATTCTGCTCGGACTCGTCCACTATCGAAACCGCGCGCAGTCGCGCACCGAAACGCCAGGTATGCGTGGTCGCAATCTTGGTCGAGTAGTTTTGCACTTCGTAGTGATGGTGGATAAAATCGTGCAGCCCCGCCGAGGCGCCGCCGCCGTTGAATGCATTAGAAACGATGATCGACGGATCGGTGCTATCGGGCGTCTGCGGCGCATTTTGATGGCGAAATTGAAAGCGCGTTTCATTCACCATACTGGCGCCGACCAACATCGTCTCGGTGGCCTGAATGGAATGCTCCATCATCGACGACTGGAAGGATTGCGAGGGCAATGTGAAATTTCCAATACCCTGATTGTGCGCCGTGTTCAATGACGGTTCATAACGGACCGTCATCGTGTTCGTCGCGTTTATCTGATAATCCACGCGCGCGCCGACGTATAAGTGCTGCAGAGGACTCACGGCAATCGGAGTGAATGGGCTCACAATGGCAAGTGTTTGCGGGTTGAGTGTGATCGCATTGACCACCTCGCCGTTGTTAATAGAACGCTTATCGAAGTCAAGATAGAACGATCCCTTTGTGTTGATTTTCCCGCCAAGGCTCCCGCCAAAATCCTTCAAATTGAATGGGGCCTTCCGATCGCCGTAGGGATTGCGTGAATTAAATAGACTGTCACCATATGTAAAGTACGCCTCACCCCGCAAATGATCCGTTCCCGGTTTGGTGATGATTTCGATGTGCCCCGTGCCAAGAGTGTCGAACTCCGGCGAGAACGGATTCTGATTCACTCGGATCTCTCGGATGGCGTCCTTGTTTGGCAGTGTCCCGTCACCGGCGGTAAACCCGTCTATGAAAATCTGTCCGCCATTCAGCCCCGCTGACGGTCCGGCCAAAGCCTGCAAATCGGTCAAGAGATCGTCGGGATCGTCGGCAAGCGACCCCAAATCCTCGCTATGCATCACTTGGGCCGACGCGCTCTGTGTAGGGTCGAGGTGCACTTCTGAGTCGGTCGTGTCGGACACTGTGACCTCCTGGTGGCCGGCGGCTACGGCCATCTGAAGATTGAGCGTATTGTTCGCCGGTAGAATCGATATCGTGCGCGGCGCGGGCTGAACCAACCCCGGGGCGGTCGCCTCCACAGTCCAGGAACCAGGCTGTAATCCTCGGAATAAGTAGTTGCCGTTGTCGCCTGTGGTGACTGATCGCTGTTGGCCGGCAGCCTCAGTAGCCGTCACAACCGCGCCCGGGATCGACGCACCGCTTGGATCCGTTACGCTGCCTCTCAGAATCCCGGTAGTCTGCTGTGCGGCTAGAGGAGGAACAAATAGGTGAGGAGCGAAAAGGAGAAAGGATACTGCGATGAGCGCACGCTTCATGATGGGCCAGAACTTGCCGGAACTGGCAACCGCCACCTCCGCTAAGCAATAGAGAATTCCTTCTTAAATTCGAGATTTCTCTCAGTGTACACCCTCGTCTGTTTAGCGGTTGGCGAATGCGCTCGATCTGGAGTCTTGCAGCTATTAGGCGCCGTTTACTAAACATCTATCGGGGCGAGTCCAAAATTGCTAAGGACTGAATCGGCGAAGATAGCGGCCACTACGACGATCAACTCAAGCTGCCCAAGCGCACTACCGTAACCCATAGAAGTGAGTGCTGCGCTCACCCTATAACCAAAATTTTCCGAAGTCTCTATTGCTCTGCGCCGACATTACTACTGGCGTATGACGCTGCAGTGGCCGCTTGGCTTAATGCCGAAGCTACGCTTCAGGCTCGGCCGTTGCCCTCCCGGACGACTGTTACCAGCGCGCCGCGGGACTCGCCAATGCTGGCCAAAGCCGCGGCCGGTGGACCCTGCGTCGCCTCGCCGTCGTCTTGGCCGCGAGACGACGTAGCAAAAAAATAAGGTTGAGAGCGAAGCCTGGGCCTCGCCCTCAACCCGTTTCGTCCAGCCGTTGCGTTCCGTTTAGCTATTTATCGGTGTCGGCTTCCCGAGTGCCCACCATCCGAGGTCCGTCCACCACCGCTCCGAGAGAACCCGCCCGAAGATCGCCCGCTTGGCGCTCCGCCGCGAAAGTTTGAGCCACCACTAAAGGGTCGCGCGCCTTGCGCTCCGCTGCGATGGTCGTTGTTTCTTGTAAAGCCCTGTCCGCCAAACCCACCGTGCCGAACATTGTTCCCGGCAAAGCCTCGCTCAACGAAGGCGCCGCCGCTACGAAAGTCATTACGGCCGAAGCCCACGTCCCCTCGGAAACCGCGACCACCGACGAAGCCCCGCGGCCCACTCCAGTAGCCGGCGACGAATCGTCCACCGAAATAGCGCGGCCCGATCCAGAATGCGCCGCTGTAAGGAGGAACCGCGCAGTATCCGTCTACGCCGTCATAGCCGTCGATCCACACGGTACCCGGAGCGCAAAGCGGTGGCGCTCCGTACGCACCGGCAGGCGCCTGCGAATAATATTCCGGCGCACCGCCATAGCTTTGAGGCTCGTTATAACTCGGAGAGCCATTGTAGGCCGGATCATCGTAACCCGGGTTGCCCTGCGCGCTATTGTAATCGGGTCCGCCATTGACATCCTGCCCGAATTGACCTTGTGCAAAAGCTGACGCTCCAGCCATCAACATCAACGCGATGATTTTCGTTTTCATTTTTTACCTTCCTGAGCCAGTGCTGTAGAAGCACTCGGAAGACCAAACGTAGGCAACTGAAAACCAATGAGATGTAGCTTCATTAATGGCCGCGCTGAACCGGAGGCGGTGCTATTGGGCCAGAAGAAAGGGTCCCCCATCACGCGCGATTCAGGATAAGCTCGAAGTCAGTGGCTACGATTCGCTCAACGTCCAGTGATCACGTGTCGATCTCTTTCATTTCCGCGATGGCCAGGGCTGGCGCCGGCGGTCAGCAGTGGTGTATCCGCTCACTTCTATATTCGGCCGTCGGCCCATGCACCTCATGTGCATCACCATCGCCGGTTCGTGCTCAGCGGCGCGAGATAGGCTTCGAGTCGCTCGAGTCGCCTTACAAGAGTTCTGGTGATCATGACCGTCGCGTTGCCACTTCGGCGGCACGCTCCAATTCCGCAACTCGGGCCTCAATATCTTCCACGCACTCGGCCGCCCGAAGTTTCACTGCCGCAGGCACATTCGGATCGGTCAGGAGCTTGAGCGC
>Ga0207695_10003066_pt1 | contig 23953 bp, 20 predicted proteins | sample KBSC54metaG_FD_184354 | JGI IMG/M metagenome (GOLD analysis project Ga0207695, IMG submission 184354) | Corn rhizosphere microbial communities from Kellogg Biological Station, Michigan, USA - KBS C5-4 metaG (SPAdes) (version 2) | ecosystem: Host-associated > Plants > Roots > Rhizosphere > Soil...
ACGCTTGCCGACCCACAAGGCCAGCGACATCGACGCGCTGCTGCCGCATCACTGGCAGCCTCTCTTGAGCACCGCCTAAACTCGCTCGTCAAGACGGGTTGGCTGGCCGCTTACAGTGAACCGGCATACAGGAATGCCCGGATCGCCGCGGGCGCGATTGGCGCCCCCTTTGCGGGTGTACTTCTCCGCAGTGGAAGGCGACGCGGCTGGACTGAGGTCGAGAGGCCGATGGGTTAAGCAGCGATCTGATTCAGATAGAAGTGCTGCATGAATGCTTCAGGAGATTGGTAATCGAGACGCGCCTGTGTACGTTGCCGGTGCTGGGCTTAACCTAGACCTCATTGCCCTTTGTCGGAGTAGCCTGACCGCGGCGCGACAATGGCTTCCGGTCCGCCCCTCAAACAACATCCAGGAAATTCGAATACTTTCTGTCTGGGTGTTTTTCATGCTCCATTGGGGGCGCGTTCACACTAACGATTTTCGGTTGTGCTTCGGTGATGGAAATCTCCGCAATCCAATTGAAACAGGTCGAGCATCGCTTGGCACGCCAAAGAGGCAACGTGAACCTGTCGAACCGGCAAATGCTCAACGCTATCCACTACGTCGCCGAGCACGGTTACAACTGGCGCGGCCTGCCTGCACGCTACGGTCGCTGGCACGCGATCTACACGCGTATGAGCCGCTGGTCCAGGAAGGGTGGACTCGATCCGGTATTCACCGAATTGCAGCGCACATAGATCGTTCACACCCAGATCAACACGGTATCCGTGGATAGCACGATCGTCAAAGTTCATCCTGATGGGGGCGGCGCACCAAGAGAAATGGACCACGAGCTATCGGCGAATCTCGAGGGGGATGGACAAACAAGATTCATATGGCTGCCGCGAATGCTCGAACAGCCATAACGTTCTCTGTCGCCCGGCCAGGCCGGCAATGCTCGGCACGGGCGCGCACCGCTCGCAAGCCCGCTGCCACTGAACTGGCCGCTCTACGTCGTGATGGACAAAGCGGACGAGGGAACCGATGCCCGGCAACTCACGCTTGATCTGGTCGTGCCGCCTTTGCGTACGCGCGTCGAGCCGTGGGAGTACGGTCGCGAAATATACAACCGTCGAAGCGAAGTCGAACGGCTGTTCCGTCGCTTGAAGGGCTTTCGACGCATCTTCTCACGCTTCGATAAGGTCGATGTGATGTTCATTGTTGTTTTCAATTTCGCCTTAATTGTCGAAAACCTACAAAATTATGAACACGTTCTACGTGAAATGACGAAAAGCGGTGTGCAATCGGTGTTCAGCAAGCTGACGACGTCTCCCACCTGTTCTCTATGGCGCGTACCAGCATGCAGGCGCGATGCACTTTTCGTCGTGCGTGAAGGCAAAGTCCGTGTCCAGGTTACCGCCAGCGTCGCGCCCGGCACAAGCGCTGACTTCACGTGAAGCCGAAGTCTCGCACCTGTATGGGTCCGGGCTGCCGATTGTCGACATCGGCACACAGTTGAATCGCGCGAATCAAACGGTCAGCACACAGAAGATCAAGGCGATGAAGAGGATCGGCATCGGGCGTAATGCAGACTTGTTTCAGTACGAATATCAGACCGGGCGCGCCGCATCCTGTACGAAAGACAACACCTGACGCATCGGCATCGCATTCGTCGGATGCATACGATGCTTCTCGCCGCTCGCACTCGAATATAAGATTTGTCCCGCCTCTTTGATGAAAAAATAAGACAAGTAGCATACATGATCGCATCGCCTATTGTTAGATTCTGATTTTCACTCGCAATTCGGAACGCGGAGAAAACTTGGCCATGGTTGCAAACCCTTCATTTAACATACTGATTGCGGACGATCATCCGCTTGTACGGTCCGGCATCGAAGTGGCGCTGCGCAGTCTGCGCTTGCTGCGCATCGTCGGGGTGGCGAGCAATTCGACCGAGATCGTCGACTTCCTGTCTCAACAATCGTGCGACTTATTGATCACCGATTTCGCCATGCCCAATGGCAAGTTCAACGACGGGTTCACGATGCTGACGTACATCCGCTCACATTACCCGGACCTGCCGATTGTCGTCTTCACCGGGCTCGATGGTGTGGCGCTTACTGGCAAGCTGATGAAACTCGGCGTCAAGGCGATCGTGCACAAGGCCGACGATATCGGGCATCTGATCTCCGCGGTCTATGCCGTGCGCTCCAGTTCAGAGTATCTATCGCCGAGCGTCAGCCGTGCGAGTCGCGGCATGTCTGGCGGCCGCCGCGAAGCCGAGCTGTCCAAGAACGAGCTCGAAGTACTCAGACTCTATGTGACGGGCATGTCGATTACCGAAATCGCCGCCCGGCTGCATCGTACGAAACAGACAATCAGCGCGCAAAAGATCAGGGCTATGCGCAAGCTCGGGATCGAGCGCGACGTGGATCTTTATCAGATCCTTTACGAAGAATCGCGGCAAGGCACGCCAAGCATCTTCGATGCGTGACCTCGCAATATTTCGCAAGTTGGTCGTTGCGCCCGCCAGTATGTTCGATAGTGCAATCCCGTACGAATTGCGTCAGTACGCCGCAGCGGGTTTGCCGGTAGCGCAGCGACTCACGATGCTCAATGTATTGAGCAAGCGGATTCTCCAGATCCTCTGGGCTTCTGCTTGCTCTCCTGGCCACGGCGTCGAGATACGCCGTAGTGGCGACAGATTCAGCTTTGCATAGATGGCGGTGCTTTGCAGCGATTGATGCCCGGGCACATCAGCGATGCCCTTGAAGCTGGTCCTTGCCTGAGCAGGTGCGTCGCGGCGACATGGTGAGGTAGATGTGCGGCACCGCGCGCTGAAGAGACGTTGGCTTGGGTCATGGCATGCCGGACAGTCCTGGAGATCAACGACGAGTCCGCGAATAGTTTCCATCGCGGAGCCGCCTCGAGAAAAATGGTTCGGTGGGGCGAAGACGACCGCTCGCGTTCGAGATGGGCGCAGCAATGCGCGGCCGACGTCGCGGGCCAGCGGCCATTACATTATTCGAAGCGTTGTCACCCGACGGCCGGCGTCGGACCGCGCATGATGAAGCCGCACCAGGATCGAACTCGCGTCGCTGCGCATATTCCGGCACGGAGCATAATCGTGAATATGCGAAGCTTCACATTGTTGCGAGTCCCGGCCGCCCCTCAAGATCGTCCGTTCCGCTGGCGCCTGTGTCCGGCGGAGTGGAAATGCCGCGACACGTCGGATGCCCCGGAATCTCGACGACGCGCCCTTGAAGCGGTCGCGGCACGCCCGGATACACATTGAAGGGTTCGACGGCCTGCCCGTCCACCTTCGCGTCCTGCACGGCATAACGTACGGTTCCCGTCGCTGTCAGCTGCGCGCCGTGCGCGTCGCACGCAACGGACAATGCCTCTTTCCGGCTCTCCGGCATCTGCCGGACAAGCGCACTGAATCCCAGATTGACGACGATGCTCCCGGTCGCCTTCTGCTGCCCCTGCGGCATCACCTTGATCTCAGGTTTGACATCCAGCCGATACACCGTCTCGTCCTGAACCGCCCGCAACGGCTTCAATGCAATGTTCTTGGTCTGCCCGGGCGCGAGCGTCAGCTTGAACGGAAATGCATAGAGCGCCGGCTTCGCGTCGTTGCCGACTGATTCGAGTTTCTCGTCTTTCAGCCGCACGCCGGGATTGAGCAAGCGCGACAATGAAATGGTCACGTACTCGGGGCGATCGCCGTTATTGACGATCTGCACTCTTGTCGTACCCGAATCGACCGAGATTTCCTTCGGAAACACGTCGATCGTCGCAACGGCAATGCCTGGAATCAGCGCGCCGAGCATTGCCGCAATCGGAAGAATGAATGAACGCAATCTCATGTTGGGGTCCAGTTGAGTCGGCACCCCGGGCAGGCATGCCGGTGCTTCCGTCGTGCGCAGGTTGTCATTCGCATGCGCGCGCATGATTTGACACAGACGACAATCGGAAACGGAAAATCGAAAGCACACCGCCCGCAACACGGCGGGCGCTGAGGAGCCGGAAGGTTTCCTTGATCGGGAGACGGCCGACGCTACTCCTGTTTCGGCACGATCGGTTCGAAAACCAGCGACAGTGTGCCCGTATAAGTACCGACCGTGCTCCTGAAGTCGCCTTCCGGCGGATACGCGGAGACGGCGAGACGGTAATAGCCTTCGGAATCGATATTGGGCGACGGCGGCGCCGGGTTGTCGAACTCGATCGCCTGCCCGACGACGAGCGACTTCTGGTCGGCGCCTTCGGCGCCGATGCTGACTGCCGGCTTCCGGAACGCGAGCGTCGGCTTGGCCTGGTTCCGGATATTCAACGGCTCGTCCATACGGACCCGGAATTTGCCCGTCGTCGATACCACGCGCAGCCGCGCGTTCACCTCGTACGCAGTCTCCCAACCGCCGAGCTGCTGCATCGTCAGGCCCTGCCCGAACCAGCCGCCCTTGTCGTCGGTGATGATCAGATTGTTCGAGCGGACGACCTTCGCCGTAATCTTGCTCTGCGTCTTGCCATTGACCTCCAGGGTTTCCGCAGACGCGAACATCGGCAGGAACGCCAGCGCCGCCAGTAAACCGTTCACGATGGTTTTGCGCATTTCGCCTCCTACGATTTCGTGACGATCGTGAGCGACAACACATCGTTGTAGTCACCTGGATCCACGGTCATATCTAGCGAGGTCCTGAACGTCGGTACGAAGCAGGTGCGATTGGCGTTGTTCAACGCCACCGGGCTTTCGCTCGTATTTGGCAGCCGAAACGCTACGCGCGCTTCGTCGCGAAGTCGCATGAGCCGAGATGTGTATAACGTCGTGAGTAGTAGCCGCCCGGCAGATCGGCGTACGGTCCGCGTACCAGCTCATGTAGCCGAAGCTCTGGAACGGAAGCCCGACATACGTGTTGCCGTTCACGTTGACCGCACGGTAACTGTCGGACGCCGCCCGCAAGTCGATTGCCTGATTGTTGACCAGCCCGAAACCCGTTTCCGGCGCGATATAGTCCTCGCGCGAATCGCGGATCGAGATCGACCGCTTCAGCTTGTCGACGGTAACGTAGTACCCGGCTATCAAGACGTTGCAGCCCTTGCTGCAGCGCTTGTAGTCGAGCTGCGAGATCACGCTCCGAATAGTGTCGACGTCATCGGGCGAGATACCGTTTGCTGCATATTTGGCCGCGTCGAATTCAAGCGACGCAGCCTTTGACGAATAACTGATGAACCCCGGCAGCGTGCGCCCGTTGAAGGTGCCAACATAGTTCGCGCTATCGTCCAGTTCGGCCGCACTGAATCCCTCAGGCACGCCATACGTTACCTTTAGTTCTGCGAATACGTGCGACGAAACTAAAAGAAATGCTCCCAGCCACAGCGTGTTGAAACGGAAAGGAGCTTGATAGGCGACCACGCGAATTTCTTCTAGGTTGGCTTAGGACGGGCTGGCATCGGAATTCTTCAGGACGAGCCCCGATCGAATCGGGGCTCTGCACGGGACGATTATGGCTTCGCTGCTGCGACCGGCTCGAACACCATCACGAGATCGCCGCTGTAGCTGCCGCTCGTGCTGTTCGTGCCGACCTGGGCCGGTGCGTCGACGTTGACCTTCAGGTTGTGGACTTCGTCGTAGCCGCCGCTGCCCGTCGTCACTTGCGTGATCTTCTGGACCCCGCCAAACTTGACTTCAGCATCGCCGCCGTTGCTGGACAGTGTCACCTTCGCGTTCTTCATTTCGTACACGCCGCTCGTCAGCTTCAGCGGTTGCGCGAGCGAGACGTTGAAGTCGGCGTTCTTCGACCAGACGCGGATCGGCAGCGTCTTCTGGAACTTGGCTTGCGTGTAGTCGGTGGGCTGCAGTTCTTCCGTGCCGTACCAGGTCGAGCCGTCCGGCTTCGACACGAAAATGCCGTCGTTGATTTGCGCGGTCAGCGTGATCTTCTTCGACACCGTATCGGCCTGTGCCATATGCACCATACCGGTCAGGGCGCCGGCCAAACCAAGCGCAAAAGCAGTTTTGATCAATTTCATTCAGTCACCCATGCTTGATACTTTTAACAAAAAATAGCGTCTTATTTTAAAATCTGATTACCATCAAATAAATACCTATTTAAATTAGAATATTTAATCTTTTTTTAAAAACCAGACCTACCAAACGACGTTGTTTCATAAATCAGGCACAACGACGAAGTCATGCCTTTGTTCACGATCCCAGGCGATGCGGACGGACTGCGGGCGTGTGAGCTCAGTCATGCGGTGAGCACATCCACACGAATCGCGACCTCAGTGGCCTGCGAGTCGATGCGTCGAGCCCACAACAGGCAGGGGCCGGTGAGTGTCATGAATCGATACACCGCGTTCTTGGCGAGCGAACGACGGCGATAGCCGCTGCTCTTCTTCCATGCTTGACTGCTAATTCGAGCGATCGCATTTATGCAACAACGCCCTACCAAACCAAAAAATATATTCCCCCCCGTCATTCAAGTGCAATTTAGACATAGAATTTTCAAGCAAGACCCGATGCGTTGTCGAATACACTCTCGCGCGGCCGCATGACTTCATACGCCTGCGCTTCGAGCGTCTCGCGGCAACACACGAGGCACTCGTGGAAATCGCAGCCCGCATCATTTTCCGGCGATAGCTTCAAAACTCATCTAGTTAGGGCACTCCAAATACGAGCCGACTTGATCGGCAAGGGTTTGAAGCGCACCGACAGTTCGTCTGAGCGAGGTCCAATTGGAATAGCGCGGCTTTCTCGATAGCAAATACAATAGAAACCGAGCGCTGTTGGATACATCCCGAATACTCCACTTCCGAATTGACGTTTCCGCGTGATTTGAGTACTCGCGACAGATGAATTCTTGCAGATCGAGATAACACTGTGAATCTGAAAAGTCTGATAGTTCGTACAGAGACGCTCTTCGTTCTTTGGGAAACACCGATTTATCAGGCCCGGTGATCATCGCCGTCACAGCCGAGAACGTTGTAGAAGTCAGTTCAGGGGACGAACTCACGACGATGAGACGGTAAATGAACGTTGCGGAAGCGGAAAGCGCGGGCAAGAAACGCGTAACCCGACGTCAACGTTTCCTGGACGAGACGGAGAAGCGCGTGTCGTGGTCGCGATTGCTGGCGACAATCGAACCGTACTACCCGGATGGAGTTGGTGGCCGCCCCACGCGCCAATGGAGCTGGAGCGAATGCTTTGAATCTACTTTCTGCATGTATGGACCGCGTGTCGGACGATGGGTCGGAAGATGCGCTATACGACGGCATGGCGATGCGATCTTTTGCCGGGATCGATCTGTTCGTCGGGAACGTGCCGGATGCGACCCCGCTGCTGATGTTCAGGGGCCTGCGTCTCGAACATGACCTGACAGCGCAACATGTTCGACGAGATTGGCATCTCGCAGTGCGAACGCCGGCTGATGCACCGCGTGCCACAATCGCGGCATCGCACGGCTTGGAGTCGTAACCACCATCGCCGCCAACGGTATCGAGCCGTGCGTCGGTCGGAATCTCATCGCGCAATTCGGCCAACACATCGCCGTCGGCGACGTCCTGGTGCGTCATCAAAGCGGCACGTATCTGACGAGTATTCGCGTCGAGCGCAATATGTCCTTTGCGCCACGTCCGGCGCTTCGAAAAGTCATGCTGGCGAACCTTTCATTCGCCTTCGCCGTAGACCTTCACGCCCGTGCTGTCGACCACCAATCGATCGGTTCGTCGTCGCGAACGATCGGAAGTTGAACTTAAAGCGCTCGCTTGTGTCCCTGCGTATCTTCTCGGTAAAAATCGAGAATCTACGCAGGAACCCGATTTGTTAACAGGGGCTTCACCATGCACCGTTGTGTGTAAAACGTCACCGTGCCCCGCCTCATTTATGCAACAACACCCCCGTTCGGACGCACTGCGCCACGTTTCATTAGGGCAATGCGCGGGCATGATTAACGAACATCAACCGGCTTTGTTAAACTTCGCGCCTTCACGAATCCCGATCCACTCTCAACAAACCTTCGAGCGCTTCGGCAAACGACCGCCATTCCTCGTCGGATTCGGCAAGCCCGTTCGCCCCAATCCGACGTTCTAGCTCACCACACTGCTGCCCCAATTCGCGGAGCCGGAACACGCCAAGCGCCCCTTTAAGCGAATGCAGTTCGGCTAGCATCGCGGGCACGTCGTCGCGTGCGAGCGCGTCGCGCAGCACGTCGAGCGACTTCGCGCACGCCCGATGAAATGCTTCGACGACTGCGGGCGAGATTGCGAATTCACCGACTGGCGCCGCACCGTCGTCCGATTCACCCGACCTCGCACCATCAGGATCGACAGCCATGGCCAGCACCCGCGCGAGCTTGCCGAGCGATAACGGCTTCGACACGACGGTGCGAATGCCGAGTTCCTCGCAGCGCGCATGCTCGTCGACGGTCGCATCCGCGGTGACCGCGACGATCGGCGTGTACGGCCAGCGCTCCCGCATGATCTTGGCGAGCACGTAGCCGTCGAGACGCGGCATGTTCAGATCAGTCAACACAACGTCGAACGTCGCTTCCGACAGTATCTGCAACGCTTCGACGCCGTCTGTCACAATCCGGGCGGAACAGCCGAGCAGCGCCAGTTGCTCGGAGAACAGCCGTTGGTTGAACTCGTTGTCCTCGGCAACGAGCACATGCAGGCCTAGCCGCTGCACGGGCAGCGATTCCGCTTCGCTGTCCTCGTCCGCCGATCGCATCGTATCGAGCGCCCCGAACGGCTTGCCGTTCAACACTTGCTCGAGCGCTGCACGCAAGCCTCCCGGCGAATAGCACGAGACCGTCAGCACGCGCCCTATACGCATCGGCTGCAGCGGGCCATTGACACCGCAGGTGACGACCGCTCGCCATTCCTCGACGAGGCGATTCTCGCTCTCGGCGGACCACGAGCTGCGGTCGCCACATATCACAAGCAAGCGGTCGCTCACATCGGCGACGTCGTCCGGGTGACGGACCGCGTCGACCGTCGCGCCCCATGCGCGCATCAGCGGTACCGCATACGCGTGCCACTCGTCGACGGCCGAGACGAAAGTCACGCTCTCGCCGTGGAACAGACGCTGGTCTGCGTAAACGCGGCCGGACGCCGGGTCGTGGCGGTCGAGCGGTACGCGCACGGTAAAGCAGCTGCCCTTGCCCTCCTCAGTGTCGACCGTGATCGAACCACCCATCTGCGCCGTCAGGCGCTGACACAGCGCGAGACCGAGCCCCGTTCCACCGAAACGCCGCGAGATTGACAAGTCGGCCTGCACGAATGCCTTGAACAGTTGCTCACGCTGCACGGCACTGATGCCGATGCCCGTATCCGAGACCGATACGACGAGCACATCCCACGCGCGCGGATCGCCACTCGCCGGTTCGTAACCGATGCTCAGCGTCACCTTGCCGGCTGCGGTGAACTTGATCGCGTTCGACAACAGGTTGTGCACGACTTGCGCGAGCCGGACCGGGTCGCCCCGCATTGTCTGGTCGATAGCCGTACCGAACGTCCCGGACAGCACGATGCCCTTCGCCTGCGCAGCCGGCGCGAACATCGCGAGCGAACGGGTCATCACATCGGCAATGTTGAACTGAACGTGTTCGAGCTGCATCTCGCCCGCCTCGATCTTCGAGAAATCGAGCACGTCCTGGATGATCGCGAGCAGGCCGTTCGAGGACGTACGGATCGTACGAAGACGATCGCGCTGCAACGGGTGCAGCGACGAATGGGCGAGCAGTTCGAGGTTACCGAGGATCGCGTTCAGCGGCGTGCGGATCTCGTGACTCATCGCGGCGAGAAATGCGGATTTCGCGGCGTTCGCCTGATCGGCTGCCTGCTTCGCATCACGCAACTGCCGTGCGAGTTGCTTGCTCGCCGTCACGTCGACGAACGCGGTCACCAGCACGTCCTCGCCAAGATACCGACCCAGCGCGAAACGGGCCTGCAGCGCGATTTCGCCACCGTCCCGGGTCCGCAGCGTGACGTCTTCCTGAAACACCTGCCCCGCCGACGAGTCGTGCTGTACCGGCCGGATCCGTGCGTAGCGCGTCGACAGTTCGGCGAGCAGATGCGGCATTCCACCGTCGACGATTTCGGTCAGCGCCGTCAGGGTCGATCCGCCATACAGCAGTTCACCGCTTCCGGTCGACACGAGGCCGATGCCGACCGGCACCGTTTCTATCACGGTGCGGCTCAGGCGCTCGCTCTCGAACACCTGCTCCGAGCGCGCATACATCGGCAGGAAAACGCGGCGGTTCAGCAGGAACAGCAGCAGCCAGATCACGGCGAGGACTGTCGACAGCAGGACCGCCGCCGCCACCGCCTTGCCCCAGATGGCCGCAACGATGTCCCGCCAAGAATATGTGTAGATCAGCGTGTAGCCGGTATCGCCGAGACGTTGCGCGAGCATCATGCGGCCATCGGCGTGCTGCTCCACGAGCTTGCCCGCATCGATGCGATGCGACCGTTGCCATCGGGCCACGAGGTCGCGCAGCGCGCTGCCCGGCCTACGGCTCGCCGCGGTCGACACGATGTCGCCCGCATCGTCCACGATCGCATAGACACCGTCGTATGTACCGCCAACAACCGGCCAGATCAATTCCTCGGCGTCAATTTCGTTGATGAGGATCGCCTCGAACTTGTCGTCCGGGATGACCGGCGAAATCAGCCGCACCACCTTCCGACCGTCGGGCAGCGGATACGGCTGCCGTGACCAGTATACTTTTGGTCGCCCTTCGTGACGATTCGACGAAATCTCGTCTGTCAGATGGTCGGTGCCGTCCGTCAGTTCCTTCACGAACGAAGCCCTGCCCGCGTCGTTGCCGAGCCTCTCGGGGTGATCGATGGCGGATGCAGGCAGGATCGCGACGATCTTCCGGTCGGGACTGAAGAACACCTGCGTCAACTGCCGCCCGAGTACTTTCGACTCCGCGATGTTCGCGCGCCCAATCTGCCTCGCGAGCTGGAAGTATCGTTGTATCGTCGCATCGTCGAGCGATGCGCCGGGCGCGCCGGCGATCAGCAGTTCCAGTTCCTTCGCGGGAAAGGGTTTCCAGTACAGCAGGTTGCCGTTCGCCCGGAAGCGTTCTACGACGCTTTGCGGCACCTCGCGTTCGTCACTCCATGACAACTCGGCGCGCGACTGGACGCTAAGAAACGACTCTTCGTTGGCTGCAATGCGGCCCTGGACCAGACGATGCGCAACGGCGAACAACTGACGCTCTCCGGCCACATAGATCCGCGCCAGCACCAGCACCTCGGCGAGCAGCGCAATCAGGATCACTATGGCGGCCGCCCAACGACCGCCGGCCATCAGCAGGCGCTGGTAACGGCGCAGTTCGTCCAGTGTCTGTCGAAGAATCGGCATGGAAGGTCGGGAGAATCGTGACTCGAATGTACTAAGTATATCGGTCGCGTCCTATGTCCACATGCATGACGAGAGGTGGCCACGCAAATTCGGACAGTCGGATAAGTGGTTTGGCCGGGGCCTGCGCCAGCGATAATGCTGGCAAAGGAACCGAGGAAATGACGAAGAGAACCCGACGGACGCACTCAGCGGCATTCAAAGCGAAGGTGGCGCTGGCAGCGGTCAAAGGCGAGCGGACGCTGGCCGAACTGGCGCAGCAGTTCGATGTGCATCCGAACCAGATCACGGAATGGAAGCGGCAGTTGCAGGAGCGCGCGGCGGACGTGTTTGGCACGGCGGGCGCGGCGTCGAGCGAACCGCCTGTGGATGTGAAAACGCTGCACGCGAAAATCGGTCAGTTGACGCTGGAGAATGATTTTTTAAGCGGCGCGCTCACCAAGTCGGGATTGCTGAGCGCAAAGCGATGATCGACCGTACGCATGCGCTGCCGGTTTCGCATCAGACGCGGCTGGTTGGCATCGCGAGGTCGAGCGCCTACTACCGGCCACGGCCGATAAGCGAGGCGGACCAATTGCTGATGCGGCGGATCGACGAGTTGCACATGGAGTTTCCGTTTGCCGGGGCGCGGATGCTGGCACGCCTTCTGCGCCGGGAAGGACACGAGATTGGCCGTCGACGCGCGCGCACGCTGATGAAGCGCATGGGTGTCGAGGCGCTGTACTGCAAGCCGAACACAAGCCGCCGCAACGCGCAGCACAAGATCTGGCCGTATCTGCTGCGTGGCCTGAAGATCGAGCGGGCCAACCAGGCCTGGGCACTCGACACGACGTACATTCCGATGGCGCGCGGATTCGTGTATCTGACGGCGGTGGTGGACTGGGCGAGTCGCAAGGTACTCTCGCACCGGGTCGCCATCACGCTGGAAGCCGTACACGCTGTCGAGGCACTGGAAGAAGCGTTCGCCCGTTACGGGCTGCCGGACATTGTGAACACCGATCAGGGCAGCCAGGGCGTATTCAACCGGTCGTCGCAACACCTTTAATCGAGGAGGTGTTGCATGGGTCGAATTGCAGAATGGGTGTATCAGATAACCGGTCGAGGAGCGATGCACTCGCCAGGTGCACCGTCGCTTCGGCATGAGATTGAGCGTCGATTTTGGAAGCAGATCGCCACCGGCGTTACGAGTGAGAGAGCCGCAGAGGCGGTTGGCGTGTCCTCCGCGGTGGGCTCGCGCTGGTTCCGTTATCGTGGCGGTATGCCACTTTTCATGTCGAAACCTATATCTGGTAGGTACTTGTCGTTCGCCGAGCGTGAAGAGATCGGGTTGCTCTCGGCCCAAAACATAGGGGTGCGCGAGATTGCTCGCCGAATCGGACGTAGCCCGTCAACCATTTCGCGCGAACTTACGCGTAACGCAGCGACCCGCGGTGGCCGCCTCGAGTATCGTGCTTCGGTCGCACAATGGAAGGCCGAGCACTTTGCCAAGCGACCCAAACCAGCGAAACTGGCGACTAACCAGCGACTGCATCATTATGTGCAGGAGCGCTTGGAAGGCAAGGTGTGTGACGCTAATGGCCGTAAGATTGCCGGACCCCAGCAGGCACCGTTCAAGGGGCGGAATAAACCGCATCGTGGAGACCGAAAGTGGGTCAATGGTTGGTCGCCGGAACAGATCGCCAACCGCCTACGGATCGATTTCCCTGATGATGAATCCATGCGCATTTCTCACGAAGCCATTTACCAGGCTCTTTACATTCAAGGACGTGGCGCGCTCAAGCGCGAGCTTGTGGGTTGTCTGCGCACCGGACGCGCGTTGCGCGTGCCAAGGGCCAGGGCGCGAGCCAAAGCATGGGCACACGTCAGCGAGGATGTGATGATCTCCAGTCGCCCCGCAGAGGTGGAAGATCGTGCTGTGCCGGGCCATTGGGAAGGCGACTTGCTCATTGGCCTAAATCGATCTGCTATTGGCACGCTGGTGGAGAGATCATCCCGTTTCACCATGCTCGTACACTTGCCTCGGGAGAAAGGTTACGGATTGATTCCCCGGACAAAGAACGGCCCTGCGCTGGCTGGCTACGGAGCTGTCACGATGGCCAATGCGCTCAAGAAGACGGTGACAGATATGCCGGCCCTGTTGTGGCGATCATTGACTTGGGATCGCGGCAAGGAGCTGTCCGATCATGCTCGCTTTACTGTCGAGTCCGGCGTACAAGTATTTTTCGCCGACCCGCACAGTCCATGGCAGCGTGGCACAAACGAGAATACGAACGGTCTATTGCGACAATACTTTCCAAAGGGCACAGACCTATCCCGATGGAGCGCACGAGAGATCCAAGCCGTTGCGCATACACTGAACACTAGGCCTCGAAAGACGCTTGGATGGAAGACTCCGGCAGAAGCATTGAACGAGCATCTAAAATCTGCTCAACAATCTCGTGTTGCGACGACCGGTTGAATACGCCCAATACGTCAGCATTCGCTACAGCGAACGGCTGGCCGAGGCGGGCATCGAGCCGTCGGTTGGCAGTCGGGGCGACAGCTACGACAATGCACTGGCTGAAACGATCAATGGCCTGTACAAGACGGAACTGATTCATCGCCGCGCCCCTTGGAAAACGAGGGAATCCGTCGAACTGGCAACGCTGGAATGGGTGGCCTGGTACAACCATCATCGGCTGATGGAGCCGCTCGGCTATATCCCGCCCGCTGAGGCTGAGGCAAACTACTACAGGCAACTCAGAAATACCGCTGACGTGCCTGCATTAACTTAAACCAACCAGCCTCCACGATTCCCGGCGCGGTTCAGGGACTGGCCGAGCTGCCTTTGAGTTGACCTGTCGATCGGGTTCCGGCGTTCCCCGAGCGTTGCTGGGCTCACCGTCTGTGACCTGATAGGAGCTTTGTACTGCACCGTGAGTGTCCTGTCCTGCGAGTGGGGTTGGCGATGCGCCCACTACAACGGATATACGCATGGAACAGAACGAAGTAATTCTGGGCGTTGATACGCATCTGGATACGCATGCCGGGGCTGTGATTAGCGGCGCAGGCCGGCTTCTCGGAACGCTGTCTGTAACTACCGACACAGCGGGGTATCTCGACCTGCTGACATGGGCGAATTCGTTCGGTCAGTTACGTCGTGCCGGGGTTGAAGGGACCGGCACCTACGGTGCGGGCTTGGCCCGCGTGCTGCGCGATCATGAGATCGAGGTCCTTGAGGTCAATCGTCCCGATCGCGCGATGCGCCGCTCCCGAGGGAAGTCCGATCCCACTGATGCCGAAAACGCCGCGCGTGCGGTCCTCGCCGGAAGGGCCACTGCTATTCCTAAGGATCAGTCCGGTGCCGCCGAGGCGATGCGCGCCGTCTCCGTCGCGAGGCGCAGTGCGGTCAAGGCAAAGACGCAGGCTATCAATCAGTTACGAGCTTTACTCGTAAGCGCTCCCCAGGAAATTCGTGAGCGTCTTCTGAAAGTGAAGACAGCAGAATGCGTTGAGGGTTGCGCCCGTCTTCGCTCGTTGGGCAAAACGCCAGTATTGCAAACGCTCACGACCACACTGCGTTTGCTGGCGAAGCGTTGGCTGATGCTGGCAGAGGAGCTCAACGCACTCGACACAATGCTTGACAGCCTTACCAGCCAGCATGCCAGGCGAGTTCGCGAACGATTCGGCGTCGGCCCGCAGACCGCTGCAGTATTGGTTTCCGTCGCGGGCGACAATCCCGAACGACTGAAAAGTGAAGCGGCACTAGCGGCACTTTGTGGCACGAGTCCATTGCAGGCGTCGTCCGGCAAGACGGTCCGGCATCGTTTGAACCGAGGTGGTGACCGGTCTGCGAACAACGCCTTATGGACCATTGCTATGGTTCGGATGCGCAGCGATCCACGTACCCGTGCCTATGTCGATCGACGGACGAAGGAAGGCATGTCGAACAAGGAAATCCACCGCTGCCTGAAACGCTATATCGTCCGGGAGTTGTACCCGCTCATTCTGGCCGATCTTGCCGATTCGACGGCCGCCGCTTGACATAGGAGCGTCAACTCCCCGATGGAAAGGCTGTTCCGCAGCTTCAAGACGGAATGGCTGCCGTCAGTGGGGTACATGTCGGCACAGGAAGCACATCGGGACATCAGCCACTACCTGATGCACCGGTACAACTGGATACGGACGCATCAGTTCAACGACGGACTGGCGCCGACCGTTGCGGAAGAAAAACTTAACGCAGTGTCCGGGATTAGTTGACCACTACAGACTGCCGCCTGCGTGGCCTGAGGCGACCTCCGGTGGTCGCATCCCACTCATCTGACAAGTGCTACGCGATGTGAGGACACAATTTTTCTCTGCGATCCAGACTGCGAGCGTTCCACTACTCTGATACCTCAAAGCCCTCAAGGCTGCAGCAGCACGTCGGCAATGGCACGGATAATGATCGACGGCTGGGCCGTATTTCAACCTTGAGCGAACCTGGCGGATTAGTAAAGCACGGCGCCGTTCTTACTCGCGATGCCACGCTATCAGTAAATTCTTCATCGAGTGAAGCAGTTGCGCGGCGGGCACCCTGGTCGACTTTCCAAAATTCACGTCGACCTGCCCTCCCCGAATCCGGACGTCGCAGACACGACGAACGTCTCCGTACGAATTATCAGACATGTCCGATCCCTGGAGCTGTCGTGACGTGCAAGAATTTGTCCATCGAGAGACCCAAGACCACGTCGTTATACACAAGTCCGCGAAGCTTTGTGGAGACTGGTTCATCCGCCGGTGTAAGGCAGGAGCTGGGCTTGTAACCGAAAGCGATTCGGCGTTTACTCTCGCAATTTGCGGCGAAGGCAGATGGCGCGAGAGCGGGACGGCTGGGCACACATGGAGCTGGAAGGCGTGAGTCTGGGCGACACGAGACGCAACGAACGAGCGAAGACTTTGCTGACGAGGCTTGCCGAGAAGCCGACGGCGAGCATTCCGCATGCGTGTCGGAGCTGGAGCGAGACGCTGGGCGCATACCGTTTCATGGAGAACCCGGCGTTCGAGTGGCGCGACATTTTGCAGCCCCATTGGCAACGCACGCAGGATCGCATGGGCGAACACGAGGTCGTGCTGTGCATTCAGGACACGACGGAGCTGGACTTTAACGGCCAGGATGTCGCCGGCTTGGGCCCACTGAACTACGAAGCGCGACGCGGCATGTACTTACATCCGACGTACGCGGTCAGTACGGACCGCGTGGGGCTGGGCGTACTGGATGCCTGGATGTGGGCGCGCGAGCCGAAGGATGCTGACGGCAAGCGTGGCGGCATCAAGGAGAGCACGCGCTGGATTGAGGGATACGAGCGGATTGCCGAACTCGCCTCGAAGCTGCCGACCACACGGCTGGTGTACGTGGCCGATCGGGAAGCGGATATTGCGGAGCTGATGCGGCGCGCCGATGAACTTGGCACACCTGCGGACTGGCTGATCCGCTCCACGCACAATCGCAGTCTGGACGACAGCGAGAAGCTTTGGCAGAAAGTCGGCAAGACCGATGTGGCAGGCGAAATTCAGTTCGTGATGGCCGCCCGTGCAGGACAGAAGGCCCGCATGGTAAAGCAGGCGCTGCGCATGAAGCGCGTGACGTTGCGATGCGGTCTTACAGTGACGTGCGTGATCGCCACGGAAATCGACTCGCCCGTCGGCGTCAAGCCGGTCGAGTGGCGGCTGCTGACCAATCGCATACCGACTGGTCGCGACGACCTGGTGGAACTGATCGACTGGTACAGGGCCCGATGGGAAGTGGAGATCTACTTCCACGTGCTGAAGAACGGCTGTTGAGTTGAAGCGTTGCAGTTGGGGGCCGTCGATCGCATCGAGCGGGCACTGGCGCTGTTCATGATCGTGGCATGGCGTATTGCCTACCTGATGCGCATGGGTCGCACCTGCCCGGACTTGGACGCGGGGTTGTTCTTCGATGCTGATGAGATTCGTGGCGCCTACCTGCTGACGAACAAGCGCATGCCCAAAGGTGTGCCCAAGCTGAACGAAGTGCTGCGCTTGGTGGCGCAATTGGGCGGTTTCCTTGCCCGTAAGGGTGATGGCGAGCCAGGCGCCAAGACGATCTGGGAAGGCTTGCAGCAGATCATGACGGCAGCCGAAACGCTACGCGCGCTTCGTCGCGAAGTCGCATGAGCCGAGATGTGTATAACGTCGTGACCCAAGACCGCTGGAGCGCCAATTTAGCGACGATGTGCTCGCGATGTATAGGTCGCTGATTCGTTTGCGACTGTTATTTATAGGTTGAAACGCATCTACTTGAAACTGAAACGCGCCCGGGCGAAGCGGAGATTTAGTTCGAGCCTGATTTCATGAGCTGCGCATGTATTCTTGTGGAATGCGTGGGGTTGAGTGCAGCAGAGCAATTCCGCGCGTATGCGCAGGGGCGCTCGATAGAGAATCGGACACTCGCGCGATCGTTTCATAAAAATGAAGATTTTAATGATGATCGAGATTTATTTCGATTTTGAAATATTTTGTAAATATCAATTCTGAATTTCTATGTGGAGGATTTTGTAGGTAAAAATTTATTGAATACGAATTTATTTTTTGAAATTGTATTGTATAGGTGACTGAATGAAATTGATCAAAGTTGCACTCGCGCTGGGCTTCTCCAGCGCCCTGATTGGCATGGCGCATACCGCACAGGCCGATACGGTGTCGAAGAAGATCACGCTGACCGCGCAAATCAACGACGGCATTTTCGTGTCGAAGCCGGACGGCTCGACCTGGTACGGCACGGAAGAACTGCAGCCCACCGACTACACGCAAGCCAAGTTCCAGAAGACGCTGCCGATCCGCGTCTGGTCGAAGAACGCCGACTTCAACGTCTCGCTCGCGCAACCGCTGAAGCTGACGAGCGGCGTGTACGAAATGAAGAACGCGAAGGTGACACTGTCCAGCAACGGCGGCGATGCTGAAGTCAAGTTTGGCGGGGTCCAGAAGATCACGCAAGTGACGACGGGCAGCGGCGGCTACGACGAAGTCCACAACCTGAAGGTCAACGTCGACGCACCGGCCCAGGTCGGCACGAACAGCACGAGCGGCAGCTACAGCGGCGATCTCGTGATGGTGTTCGAGCCGGTCGCAGCAGCGAAGCCATAATCGTCCCGTGCAGAGCCCCGATTCGATCGGGGCTCGTCCTGAAGAATTCCGATGCCAGCCCGTCCTAAGCCAACCTAGAAGAAATTCGCGTGGTCGCCTATCAAGCTCCTTTCCGTTTCAACACGCTGTGGCTGGGAGCATTTCTTTTAGTTTCGTCGCACGTATTCGCAGAACTAAAGGTAACGTATGGCGTGCCTGAGGGATTCAGTGCGGCCGAACTGGACGATAGCGCGAACTATGTTGGCACCTTCAACGGGCGCACGCTGCCGGGGTTCATCAGTTATTCGTCAAAGGCTGCGTCGCTTGAATTCGACGCGGCCAAATATGCAGCAAACGGTATCTCGCCCGATGACGTCGACACTATTCGGAGCGTGATCTCGCAGCTCGACTACAAGCGCTGCAGCAAGGGCTGCAACGTCTTGATAGCCGGGTACTACGTTACCGTCGACAAGCTGAAGCGGTCGATCTCGATCCGCGATTCGCGCGAGGACTATATCGCGCCGGAAACGGGTTTCGGGCTGGTCAACAATCAGGCAATCGACTTGCGGGCGGCGTCCGACAGTTACCGTGCGGTCAACGTGAACGGCAACACGTATGTCGGGCTTCCGTTCCAGAGCTTCGGCTACATGAGCTGGTACGCGGACCGTACGCCGATCTGCCGGGCGGCTACTACTCACGACGTTATACACATCTCGGCTCATGCGACTTCGCGACGAAGCGCGCGTAGCGTTTCGGCTGCCAAATACGAGCGAAAGCCCGGTGGCGTTGAACAACGCCAATCGCACCTGCTTCGTACCGACGTTCAGGACCTCGCTAGATATGACCGTGGATCCAGGTGACTACAACGATGTGTTGTCGCTCACGATCGTCACGAAATCGTAGGAGGCGAAATGCGCAAAACCATCGTGAACGGTTTACTGGCGGCGCTGGCGTTCCTGCCGATGTTCGCGTCTGCGGAAACCCTGGAGGTCAATGGCAAGACGCAGAGCAAGATTACGGCGAAGGTCGTCCGCTCGAACAATCTGATCATCACCGACGACAAGGGCGGCTGGTTCGGGCAGGGCCTGACGATGCAGCAGCTCGGCGGTTGGGAGACTGCGTACGAGGTGAACGCGCGGCTGCGCGTGGTATCGACGACGGGCAAATTCCGGGTCCGTATGGACGAGCCGTTGAATATCCGGAACCAGGCCAAGCCGACGCTCGCGTTCCGGAAGCCGGCAGTCAGCATCGGCGCCGAAGGCGCCGACCAGAAGTCGCTCGTCGTCGGGCAGGCGATCGAGTTCGACAACCCGGCGCCGCCGTCGCCCAATATCGATTCCGAAGGCTATTACCGTCTCGCCGTCTCCGCGTATCCGCCGGAAGGCGACTTCAGGAGCACGGTCGGTACTTATACGGGCACACTGTCGCTGGTTTTCGAACCGATCGTGCCGAAACAGGAGTAGCGTCGGCCGTCTCCCGATCAAGGAAACCTTCCGGCTCCTCAGCGCCCGCCGTGTTGCGGGCGGTGTGCTTTCGATTTTCCGTTTCCGATTGTCGTCTGTGTCAAATCATGCGCGCGCATGCGAATGACAACCTGCGCACGACGGAAGCACCGGCATGCCTGCCCGGGGTGCCGACTCAACTGGACCCCAACATGAGATTGCGTTCATTCATTCTTCCGATTGCGGCAATGCTCGGCGCGCTGATTCCAGGCATTGCCGTTGCGACGATCGACGTGTTTCCGAAGGAAATCTCGGTCGATTCGGGTACGACAAGAGTGCAGATCGTCAATAACGGCGATCGCCCCGAGTACGTGACCATTTCATTGTCGCGCTTGCTCAATCCCGGCGTGCGGCTGAAAGACGAGAAACTCGAATCAGTCGGCAACGACGCGAAGCCGGCGCTCTATGCATTTCCGTTCAAGCTGACGCTCGCGCCCGGGCAGACCAAGAACATTGCATTGAAGCCGTTGCGGGCGGTTCAGGACGAGACGGTGTATCGGCTGGATGTCAAACCTGAGATCAAGGTGATGCCGCAGGGGCAGCAGAAGGCGACCGGGAGCATCGTCGTCAATCTGGGATTCAGTGCGCTTGTCCGGCAGATGCCGGAGAGCCGGAAAGAGGCATTGTCCGTTGCGTGCGACGCGCACGGCGCGCAGCTGACAGCGACGGGAACCGTACGTTATGCCGTGCAGGACGCGAAGGTGGACGGGCAGGCCGTCGAACCCTTCAATGTGTATCCGGGCGTGCCGCGACCGCTTCAAGGGCGCGTCGTCGAGATTCCGGGGCATCCGACGTGTCGCGGCATTTCCACTCCGCCGGACACAGGCGCCAGCGGAACGGACGATCTTGAGGGGCGGCCGGGACTCGCAACAATGTGAAGCTTCGCATATTCACGATTATGCTCCGTGCCGGAATATGCGCAGCGACGCGAGTTCGATCCTGGTGCGGCTTCATCATGCGCGGTCCGACGCCGGCCGTCGGGTGACAACGCTTCGAATAATGTAATGGCCGCTGGCCCGCGACGTCGGCCGCGCATTGCTGCGCCCATCTCGAACGCGAGCGGTCGTCTTCGCCCCACCGAACCATTTTTCTCGAGGCGGCTCCGCGATGGAAACTATTCGCGGACTCGTCGTTGATCTCCAGGACTGTCCGGCATGCCATGACCCAAGCCAACGTCTCTTCAGCGCGCGGTGCCGCACATCTACCTCACCATGTCGCCGCGACGCACCTGCTCAGGCAAGGACCAGCTTCAAGGGCATCGCTGATGTGCCCGGGCATCAATCGCTGCAAAGCACCGCCATCTATGCAAAGCTGAATCTGTCGCCACTACGGCGTATCTCGACGCCGTGGCCAGGAGAGCAAGCAGAAGCCCAGAGGATCTGGAGAATCCGCTTGCTCAATACATTGAGCATCGTGAGTCGCTGCGCTACCGGCAAACCCGCTGCGGCGTACTGACGCAATTCGTACGGGATTGCACTATCGAACATACTGGCGGGCGCAACGACCAACTTGCGAAATATTGCGAGGTCACGCATCGAAGATGCTTGGCGTGCCTTGCCGCGATTCTTCGTAAAGGATCTGATAAAGATCCACGTCGCGCTCGATCCCGAGCTTGCGCATAGCCCTGATCTTTTGCGCGCTGATTGTCTGTTTCGTACGATGCAGCCGGGCGGCGATTTCGGTAATCGACATGCCCGTCACATAGAGTCTGAGTACTTCGAGCTCGTTCTTGGACAGCTCGGCTTCGCGGCGGCCGCCAGACATGCCGCGACTCGCACGGCTGACGCTCGGCGATAGATACTCTGAACTGGAGCGCACGGCATAGACCGCGGAGATCAGATGCCCGATATCGTCGGCCTTGTGCACGATCGCCTTGACGCCGAGTTTCATCAGCTTGCCAGTAAGCGCCACACCATCGAGCCCGGTGAAGACGACAATCGGCAGGTCCGGGTAATGTGAGCGGATGTACGTCAGCATCGTGAACCCGTCGTTGAACTTGCCATTGGGCATGGCGAAATCGGTGATCAATAAGTCGCACGATTGTTGAGACAGGAAGTCGACGATCTCGGTCGAATTGCTCGCCACCCCGACGATGCGCAGCAAGCGCAGACTGCGCAGCGCCACTTCGATGCCGGACCGTACAAGCGGATGATCGTCCGCAATCAGTATGTTAAATGAAGGGTTTGCAACCATGGCCAAGTTTTCTCCGCGTTCCGAATTGCGAGTGAAAATCAGAATCTAACAATAGGCGATGCGATCATGTATGCTACTTGTCTTATTTTTTCATCAAAGAGGCGGGACAAATCTTATATTCGAGTGCGAGCGGCGAGAAGCATCGTATGCATCCGACGAATGCGATGCCGATGCGTCAGGTGTTGTCTTTCGTACAGGATGCGGCGCGCCCGGTCTGATATTCGTACTGAAACAAGTCTGCATTACGCCCGATGCCGATCCTCTTCATCGCCTTGATCTTCTGTGTGCTGACCGTTTGATTCGCGCGATTCAACTGTGTGCCGATGTCGACAATCGGCAGCCCGGACCCATACAGGTGCGAGACTTCGGCTTCACGTGAAGTCAGCGCTTGTGCCGGGCGCGACGCTGGCGGTAACCTGGACACGGACTTTGCCTTCACGCACGACGAAAAGTGCATCGCGCCTGCATGCTGGTACGCGCCATAGAGAACAGGTGGGAGACGTCGTCAGCTTGCTGAACACCGATTGCACACCGCTTTTCGTCATTTCACGTAGAACGTGTTCATAATTTTGTAGGTTTTCGACAATTAAGGCGAAATTGAAAACAACAATGAACATCACATCGACCTTATCGAAGCGTGAGAAGATGCGTCGAAAGCCCTTCAAGCGACGGAACAGCCGTTCGACTTCGCTTCGACGGTTGTATATTTCGCGACCGTACTCCCACGGCTCGACGCGCGTACGCAAAGGCGGCACGACCAGATCAAGCGTGAGTTGCCGGGCATCGGTTCCCTCGTCCGCTTTGTCCATCACGACGTAGAGCGGCCAGTTCAGTGGCAGCGGGCTTGCGAGCGGTGCGCGCCCGTGCCGAGCATTGCCGGCCTGGCCGGGCGACAGAGAACGTTATGGCTGTTCGAGCATTCGCGGCAGCCATATGAATCTTGTTTGTCCATCCCCCTCGAGATTCGCCGATAGCTCGTGGTCCATTTCTCTTGGTGCGCCGCCCCCATCAGGATGAACTTTGACGATCGTGCTATCCACGGATACCGTGTTGATCTGGGTGTGAACGATCTATGTGCGCTGCAATTCGGTGAATACCGGATCGAGTCCACCCTTCCTGGACCAGCGGCTCATACGCGTGTAGATCGCGTGCCAGCGACCGTAGCGTGCAGGCAGGCCGCGCCAGTTGTAACCGTGCTCGGCGACGTAGTGGATAGCGTTGAGCATTTGCCGGTTCGACAGGTTCACGTTGCCTCTTTGGCGTGCCAAGCGATGCTCGACCTGTTTCAATTGGATTGCGGAGATTTCCATCACCGAAGCACAACCGAAAATCGTTAGTGTGAACGCGCCCCCAATGGAGCATGAAAAACACCCAGACAGAAAGTATTCGAATTTCCTGGATGTTGTTTGAGGGGCGGACCGGAAGCCATTGTCGCGCCGCGGTCAGGCTACTCCGACAAAGGGCAATGAGGTCTAGGTTAAGCCCAGCACCGGCAACGTACACAGGCGCGTCTCGATTACCAATCTCCTGAAGCATTCATGCAGCACTTCTATCTGAATCAGATCGCTGCTTAACCCATCGGCCTCTCGACCTCAGTCCAGCCGCGTCGCCTTCCACTGCGGAGAAGTACACCCGCAAAGGGGGCGCCAATCGCGCCCGCGGCGATCCGGGCATTCCTGTATGCCGGTTCACTGTAAGCGGCCAGCCAACCCGTCTTGACGAGCGAGTTTAGGCGGTGCTCAAGAGAGGCTGCCAGTGATGCGGCAGCAGCGCGTCGATGTCGCTGGCCTTGTGGGTCGGCAAGCGT
>Ga0207695_10003067_pt1 | contig 23953 bp, 31 predicted proteins | sample KBSC54metaG_FD_184354 | JGI IMG/M metagenome (GOLD analysis project Ga0207695, IMG submission 184354) | Corn rhizosphere microbial communities from Kellogg Biological Station, Michigan, USA - KBS C5-4 metaG (SPAdes) (version 2) | ecosystem: Host-associated > Plants > Roots > Rhizosphere > Soil...
ACCCATCATCGGGTTGACCGGCGCATAGATGCCGTTGAACAAGAACTTGAATGTGCCATGCGGCTGACCACGGAACGTGATCTCCGGTCCGAACAAGTAGACCTTACCCTTCCCAACGCTCGCCTCGACCGCGGCCGCACCGCCTTCGAGATAGTTCTGCCCCCATGCCCAACCGCTGCGAAGCGGAGTCGACGAATCGAACCATGCGATGGCTCGCGTTCCCTTCTGCGCCGCGTCGGGCTTGAGTCGGAACACCGGATCATTGTCGAAGAACACGTCGAGCTGCGACGGCATTCCGGCCGCCGCCGGATCCTTCGTGTCGACGGCGACGCGTAGGATCGAGCCCGGGACGTAGTACTCCTCGCCACTCAAGGCACGATCGGGCTCACCTGGCGCGCGCACGACAAGATGATTCTCGATCGGCAATCCAAGCTGGTACCCTATGTTCGTGGCGCCGCCGCTGCTCACGATCACGCCCCCATCGTCCAGAAATTTCTTGAGCTGCGGCAATGATTGATCGGCGGTGAGCTGCCCGAGCATCTTCTGATATTCGGCCGGGATCGTCGTCAGATCGACCGCGCCGCCGCGACCACCACCGCGACGACCTGCCCCGACTCCTTGCACGCCGCCCGAAATCGTGATGTCCGACGGGAAGATGATCACGTCGTACTTCGACTTGAGGTTTCCAGCGTCGACATCCTTCGGATAAATGACCGTATAAGGAATCTCGAATTGCTCGAACTCGTACCGTGTCCACCCGGACGGCATCGAGCCGCCGTATCGGTCCACCAACGCGACTCGCTTGGCCGAGAGCTTCACGGCGTCGGCGTCGGGACGTGCGGTGGTTCCGTCGAAGCTCACACCGAGATCGGCCGCCGACTTCTGCACCACCGGCGCCGCGTTTGCGGCGAGGTAGTACGAGCCCGCGGGATATGTCTTTCCGTTCGCCTGCATCGGCGAGCGCGTCCAGTAGACGTCGGCGCCTGCTTTGAACGCGCGGTTGATCACCGTCACTGCATCGTTGTAGTCGTGCGACAGCAAGTAGCCGGTCGCTCCCTGCGCCGACGCGACCGTTCCCGGCATCGGCTTCGCGAGACCTTCGATGCGCTGTGTCGGCGCGTCGAAGCCGTCGAGTAAACGATCGAACTTCACGCCCATCGAGTACGCGAGCGTCCATCCGGCATTGTCGTACGGACGACGCGGCGGTCCACCCGGATACGCGAAATCGTTCGGGTGATCTTGCGGCTCCATCATGTCGAGCACCTGCGCGCGCGCGGCTTGCGCCGTCTTGATGACGTACGAGCCCGCGGGATATTGCTTGCCGTTCACGGTGAACGCCGCCGTCGCACGATCGACGTAGACGCCGACATGACGCAGCGTGTTCACGAACTTGGTCGCTGTCGGGAAATCCGGCTGGTCGGATGGAATGATGTACCCGCGCGGATCGCGCTTGTCCTTGGCATGCAGCACGTCGTTCCACACCTTCATGCTGGCCGCGTCTGTGCCGGCGCCGCGACCACCAAAGTCGGGCGCTCCACCGACGACGAAATCACCGCCCGGTGTGGGCGCCGCACCGCCCCGCCCACCACGAGCGCCGCGACCACCACCGGCCGGAGCGCCCGCCTGCTGCGCACCGCCGCGGAGCGCATCCTCGGCTTGCGCGATGCTCTTGCCGCTGATCGTCCAGTTGTCGTGACTGCCTTTGTCGATCGCGTGCTTGGCCATCAGATATTTGTTATACAGCAACGGCTCTCGGTAGCGCGATGCGAGATCGAAGATCGCGTAGTTCGCCGAGACCGAGTAGTCGATCGACTGGCGGAAATGCCACTCTTGCGGAGCGATCGGCGCCGGCAGATCGCCGCGCGGCAGCTCTTGCTCCGGGATGAATGGAATGCGCATCGGCGTCGGGTTGCCGATCGTCTCCGTGAGAATTCCGATGATGCCTTGGAAGTATCCGATCGTTCGCAGGCCACCATTCCACCACGTGGAATAGCTCGAGCCCGAGCGCATCGTGAAGCCCGGCTTGTTTTCCTCGAGCAAACGCTGATGGATCGCCGCGCCGACCTGGTCGAGACCGATGACGATCATCGGATCCAAGTTGTAGTTGAATGGATCGCGGAACGGCGGCGAGAACATCACGGTGCCGGCGGGCCCGGTCTGGTGATGGTTGTACATGATGACCGGATGCCAGTCCCAGAACATCAGATGGTTGATGTTCTTCGTCTCCGACAAGTTCGACATGAACGAGTCGCGATTGTCGTCGTGCCCGGCGTATTTGTTGTAGAGCAGCGGAATGTTCATGTTCCGCTTGAGCGAATCCTTCTCCTGCATGTACCAGTTGGCGACGAGCTGCATGCCGTCCGGGTTCGCGTGCACGGCGAGAATGATGTCGTCGTGCAGGATTCGTTTGGTCTCGTCGTCGTTGCGGGTCAACAGCTGATAGGTCGTCTCGATCAGCTGATTCGCGCCCAACACTTCGGTCGCGTGCAATCCGCCGTCGAACCAGACGACCGCCTTTCCTTCCTTCGCCAACGCCTTGGCTTGTTCGTCCGTCAGCCCCTCGCCTTTGGCGAGACGCATCGAGATGTCCTTGTAGCGCGCGAGCGTCTTGAAGTTCTCCGGCGCCGTGATGATCGCCGCGAGCTGCGGCCGGCCCTCTGACGACTTGCCGATCTCGATCGCCTGCATGCGATCGGACTCGCCGTCGATCTTGTGCCAGTAGGCAACGAACTGGTCGTAATTGGGGAGGAAGTAATCATCCCCGATGTTATGACCGAAGAACTCCTTCGGCGTCGTGACGTGGCCCTGCGCACTTGCCGTCGAAGCGACCGCGACAAACGCGATCGGCAACATGGCGGCGCGCCAGGCGCGGAGAACCCGCGTGGACATCCGGAAACCTCCGATAGGTGGGAAAGGCTATCTGCAGGCTAAGGTTAGCCTCTGGGAATACGCGCCAGAAGGGCCGACTGCTGGTTGCTAAGCAATCCTCGTCAACACGATCGGCCCGCCGTCGGCAATCGCGACCGTGTGCTCGAAATGCGCCGACAGCGACCCATCGAGCGTCACGATCGTCCACCGATCGCCGAGCGTCTTCGTGGCCGGCCCGCCGATGTTCACCATCGGCTCAATGGCAATGGTCAGCCCAGGTACGAGCTTCTCGCGACGCTTGGGCTTGCCGTAGTTCGGCACCTGCGGCTCTTCATGAAACTCGACGCCGATGCCGTGCCCAACGAGATCCCGCACGACGCTGAACCCCGCCCGTTCCACGACCGCTTGCACCGCCGCGCCAATGTCACCGATGTGATTGCCCAGCACCGCAGCCGCGATTCCTGCATCGAGCGCCTTCTGCGTCACCGCGAGCAATCGCGTGGCGTCCGTACTGATTTCGCCGACGGGCACGGTCGTCGCGCTGTCGGTAAAGTAGCCTTTGTACCCGACACCGACGTCGATCGAGATGATGTCCCCTTCTTTGAGCACACGCTTGTTCGACGGAATTCCGTGCACGATCTCGCTGTTCACCGAGGAGCAGATGCTGCCCGGGAATCCATAGAGCCCTTTGAACGCCGGCGTCGCCCCATCATAGCTGCGAATGAACTCTTCGCCGATCTTATCCAAGGCACCCGTCGAGATTCCCGGTCGAACGGCCGCGCGCAACGTCTCGACGGTGGCGGCAAGGATCTTCCCGCCTTGCGCCATGAGATCGATCTCGCGCGCGGACTTGAGCTGAATCATCGCTTCATCCCATGATCATCATCGCGCGCCGAGTGCACTCAGCGCGCGCGCTGTGACGTCATCGACCGAACCGACGGCGTCGATCACGGCGACTTTGTCGCCGTGTCCCTTGTACCAATCGAGCACCGGCGCGGTCTCGTCATCATAGACGCGGAGCCGCGTGCGAATCGCGTCCGGATCATCGTCTTTACGACGCACCAGCTTTCCGCCGCATTTGTCGCAGATGCTTCCGACCGGACGACCCGTGTACGGCGTTTGACAATTCTCGCATACCGTCCGGTCGCTCAAGCGCCGCACGATCTCCTCGTTGTCGATGTCGAGCGCGAGCACCGCGTCCACCCTCCGCCCGTGAGACTCCAGCACCCGCTGCAAGCCCTCGGCCTGCGGCACCGTGCGGACCGCGCCGTCGAGAATCACGCCGCGCTCGTACTGCGCCTGCGCCAGTTCCTCGCCAATGATGCCGAGGATGACCGAATCGGGCACGAGCTCACCTCGGTCCATGAAGCTTTTTGCCTCGAGGCCGAGTTTGGTCCCGGCACGCTTGGCGTTGCGCAGCACGTCGCCGGTGGCGAGCGTGGGAAGCTCGAGCGACTTCGCCAACAACGGCGCCTGGGTGCCCTTGCCGGCACCGGGTTTTCCGAAGAGGACGATGATCATGAAGTAAGGTACGTCGAAAATGGTGGGGGTGGGAATCGGGGGATGATGTGTTTGCTGCGTTGGGCGGCCACTCTATCAGGGAGCGCGGGAACTACTCAACGCCGAGGCGCAGAGGTGCGGGAGAAGCGTGAGATTCGGGACGAGCGGAGTCTAAACAGGAGTAGCGGAATCATTGTCGACGCGGCGATTCACGTCCACAGAGCTTTAGGTCCGGGACTGTTGGAGAGCGCCTATGAGGTGTGTTTGACATATGAGCTTCGTGAACGCGGCCTTCGTGTTCGGACGCAAGTCGAGCTGCCGATCGCGTATAAGAATGTCCAATTGGAGACGGGCTATCGAATCGATCTGCTCGTCGAGGAAGCCGTCGTTGTGGAGCTCAAAACCGTTACGAAAGTTCTCCCGGTCCATGAGGCTCAACTCCTTACACATCTGCGGCTCAGCCGGCATCGCCTCGGGTTGCTGCTAAACTTCTATGTCCCGGCGATGCGTGACGGAATTAGGCGCATGGTGAATGGCCTGTGAGCAGCCTCCCTCCGCGTGTCCGCGCCTCTGCGCCTCTGCGCCTCTGCGTTGAGTAGTTCCCGCAGGTCGCGCCAGCGAAAAAGGGCCCAGCCTCGCGAGCCGGACCCCTACGCACACGACTACCGAAAAATCAAAATCCGCCGGGCGCCCCCTGACGACCACGGAACCGCACCCGACCCTTCTTCATGAAGCCATCGTACTTCCGCAGCAACAAGTGCTGGTTCATCTGTTGAATCGTGTCAAGCGCTACGCCGACGACGATCAGCAACGATGTCCCGCCGAAGTTGAACGGCACGTTGATCAGCTTCGAGATCCAGATCGGCAGAAGCGCGACGAGCGTCAGGAAGATCGCGCCAGGAAGCGTGATCTTGGAGACGACATCGTCGATGTACTCGGCCGTCCGTGCACCCGGCTTCACGCCGGGAATGAACCCGCCCTGCTTCTTCAGGTTCTCCGCCAGATCGATCGGGTTGAAGATGATCGACGTGTAGAAGTAGGTGAAGAACAGAATGAGGATGCCCATCAAGACGTAGTAGAGCGTCGATCCCGGCGCCAAGTAATCGGCGAAGTCTCGCATCCGCTGGTTGCCGGCGAACTGCGCCAGCGCACCCGGGACGACGATCACCGACTGCGCGAACACGATCGGCATGACGCCCGACGAGTTGATGCGCAGCGGAATGAAGCTGCGCGACGCCTCGCGTTGCCGGCCACGCGCCATCGTTCGTTGCGGGATCTGAATCAACACACGCCGCGCCGCCATCGTGATCGCGACCACCGCCGCCACGACCGCGACCATCATGATGATGAGAACGACGAGCGAGAACGCGCCGATGACGCCGGTGCTCACAAAGGTGAACGCCGACATGATGCCCGGCCAGATTCGCTCGACGATCGAGAAGAAGATCATCAAGCTGGCGCCGTTGCCGATGCCACGCTCTGTGATCTGCTCGCCCAACCACATCACGAAGATCGCACCGGTCGTCAGGAAGAACGTCATCGACAACCGGAACCCGAAGCCCGGGTTGGCGACCGCGCCCTGCAACGACTCGGCGAAGATCGCGAAGCCCCAGCCTTGCACCGCGGCGAGCAACACCGTGGCGTAGCGCGACCACTGGTTGATCTTTTTCCGGCCCTCTTCGTCCTTCGACATCTTGTCGAACTGCGGCACCACCGCCTGCGCGATCTGCTGGAAGATGCTCGCCGAGATGTACGGCATGATCCCGAGCGCGAACACCGTGGCGCGGGCGAGCTGGCCACCGGTGAACAGATTGTACAAGCCCAACAACCCGCCGCCGTTCTTTTGCGAATTCATGAAATCCTGAATCGCAATCGGGTTGATGCCGGGCGCCGTCACCGCCGCGCCGATCCGATAGACCAGAAGGCACAGGAGCGTGAAAAGAATCTTGTCCTTCAGCTCGGGGGTTCTGAAAAGATTCTGAACCGCCGACGCCGCGTTGTTTTGGGCCATGAAATCCTCCTTCCTACTCCTCGACGCGGCCGCCGGCCGCGACAATCTTCTCGCGAGCGCCGGCGCTGACCTTCAGCCCGCGCACCGTGACGGCCTGAGAAATTTCGCCGTTCGCCAACACCTTCACAGGTCCTTTTCTCGAAGTGACTAGACCGGCCTCGACGAGCGCGTCACGAGTAATCTCGCTGACGCCCGCCGTATCGAGTCTCGCCAAGTCGTCGAGTCGCACGACCTGCGAATCCTCACGGAAGGGATTGGTGAAGCCACGCTTCGGAAGCCGGCGGGTGATCGGCATCTGGCCGCCTTCGAAATGCGGCTTGCCGCCGCCCGGACCATGATGGCCCGCGCGCGCCTTGATTCCCTTGTGTCCCTTACCCGACGTTTTACCGGTCCCCGATCCAGGTCCTCGGCCGAGACGCTTGCGATCGCGATGCGATCCCGGCGCGGCAACGAGGTTATGCAAGCCCATCTTCTCCGGGCCTGCGCCAGCCGCCTCGGCCGCCGCCTTTCTGTTCTTCGCTTCCCGACCCATCTACTTACCCTCCTCGACCGTCGTCACTTCGACGAGGTGACGGACCTGCTTGAGTTGCCCCTTGAGGCCGGGCGTGATCGGCTTGACCACGACGTCCTGATGGTGCTTGAGACCAATTGCCTCGAGCGTCGCGCGCATGCGCCACGAATGCCCAATGCCGCTCCGAACCTGCTTGATGCGTACGTTGCCGGTCTCCGGAAGGTTCTGCTTGGGAGTGGTGCGCGGACCCTTGCTCGGATGCCACACGAATGTGCGTGCCATGTTACACCGCCTCCTTGCTCTTGGCGCGCGACCGGTACTGCAAGCTCGACGGCTCGATCCCGCGCTCGCGCGCGATCTGCTCGACCGTCGTCAGCAGCTGCAATCCGTTCATCGCCGCACGCACCATGTTGTGCGGATTCGTCGAGCCCAAGCTCTTGGTGAGAATGTCCGAGATGCCGGCACATTCCATAATAGCGCGCACCGCACCACCGGCGATGACACCGGCACCGGGCGACGCAGGCTTCATGAGAACCCGGCCGGCGCCATGCTTGCCAACGATCTCATGCGGAATCGTCCCACCGGTGAGCGGAATGTTCACCATGTTGCGACGCGCCGCATCGACCGCCTTGCGCACCGCCTCGGAGACTTCGTTCGCCTTGCCCGACGCGTAGCCGACTTTCCCTTGCCCGTCGCCCACTGCGACCAGCGCGTTGAACGAGAAGCGACGACCACCCTTCACGACTTTGGCGACGCGGTTGATCGCGATCACGTTTTCAACGAGCTCGCTGCCTTCGCCGCCGCGCCCGCGATCGTCACCGCCGCGGCCGCCACCATCGCGTCCTCCGCGGCCACGTTCGCCACCACGTTCGCCGCCACCGGGGCCGCCGGGACCACCCGGGCCACCGCGACCGCGACCGCCGCCACCCTGACCGCCGCGACCACCACCACCGCCGCCACGCCCGCCGCCACCGCGTCCACCGCGTCCGCCACCACCACCGCTGCGCGCGCCACCCGGGCCAGTTCGCGGCGGTCCGCCACCACCGGCGCGCGGCGCTGGAGCTTGACGCTCGACGGTCGAGTCGGTGCTCGGAGCCGAGCCAGTATTCTGATTGTCTTCCATATTTTTAGAACTCCAATCCGCCCTCGCGGGCTCCGTCGGCCACCGCTTTCACGCGGCCGTGATACTTGTAACCCGCACGGTCGAACACAACCTTCGTGATCCCCGCCTCTTTGGCTCGCGCTGCGATGCGCTTGCCGACCGCGAGAGACTTCTCAGTCTTCTTGCCGCTATCGAGATCGGTGCTCGTCATCGTCATGAGCGTACCGCGACCCGTGTCATCGACGAGCTGCACCGTGATGTGCTTGAGCGACCGAAACACGACGAGACGCGGACGCTCCGCCGTGCCCGTCACCTTCTTGCGAACGCGGAGATGGCGCCGATTGCGCTGCTGCTCACGCGACTTTGGAATTGGTGGCATGGTTACTTACCTCCCGCCTTACCGGCCTTGCGGCGAATGACTTCGCCCGCATAACGAATTCCCTTTCCCTTGTACGGCTCGGGCGGGCGCAAATTGCGGAGCTCGGCGGCGACTTGTCCGACCATCGCCTTGTCCGCGCCATCGATGACGATCGTCGTTGGTTGCGGCGTCGTGAGCTTGATCCCGGCGGGCGCCTTGTACTCCACCGCGTGCGAGAAGCCCAGCGCGAGCTGCAAGCCATATGGCCGCGGCTCGGCTTTGTAACCGACGCCCGTGATCTCGAGCTGCTTCTTGTATCCCTTCGTCACGCCCTCGACCATGTTCGCGATCAGCGAACGCGTAAGGCCGTGCAGCGACTTGTGGTTCGTTTCCTCGGACGCACGGTTCACGTTGAGCGTATTGTCTGCCCGCTCGACGCTGATGCCGTCCGGAACTTTGTGCGCCAACTCGCCCTTGGGACCCTTCACCTTCACCGTATTTCCGTCCACCGTCACCGTCACCCCGGCTGGGATGGAGACGGGCATTTTTCCGATTCGCGACATGGTCGTGGTCTCCTTTACCAGATGACGGCCACGAGCTCGCCGCCGGTGCGCGCCTGTCGCGCCTCACGGTCGGACATCAAGCCCTTATTCGTGCTCACGATCGCCATGCCGAGTCCGTTGCGCACGCGTGGAATCTCCGCGGCGCCGACGTACTTACGGAGGCCAGGCGTCGAAACGCGCTGCAGCTGGCGAATCACCGGCTGTCCGCCGGCGTACTTGAGCCGCACGCGAAGAATCTGCCTGCCCTCTTCAGTCGCCAACGTCTGATAATCCTGAATGTAGTTGTTCTCCTTCAGGATTCGCGCGATCTCGGTCTTCATCTTCGACACCGGCATATCGACGCGGCGATGCTTCGATCCGCAGGCATTGCGGATCCGCGTCAACATATCGGCGATCGGGTCAGTCATGCTCATGTAGTTGCCTCGATTCCTCTCGTTTCCGTAGACGTGGAGGATGAAATGTTGAATTCAGGGTTGAGGGTGGAGTGTCGAGGGAAGGTTGGTGGCGCGCTTTGCGCGCCAGTTGTGTGTCCACCGGACGAGCGACTGAACATCAAATGCCGTTCAGCAAATGCCGTTCAGCGCCGCAGGCGCGCACATTCCCTCCAACCGCCACCCTGTACCCTCCACCCTGCTCTACCAGCTTGCCTTTCTCACTCCAGGGATCATTCCCTGAAGCGACAGCTCGCGGAAGCAGATTCGGCACAGCCCGAAGCGACGCAGGTACGCGCGCGACCGGCCGCAACGGCCGCAGCGATTGTGCTGCCGCACCGCGAACTTCGGCTTCCGTTTGCTCTTCTCGACCATGGCCTTACGAGCCATCTGTGCACTCTCTAATGAAGGTTGCTTGCTGCTCGGTGCTCGTTGCCGCTCGCCAGTGACGAACCACTCATCACTAGCAACTCGTTCCTACATTGCCCGTCCGCCCTTCTTGTCGTCGGAACGGAACGGCATGCCGAGCTCCTTGAGGAGCGCGTACGCCTGATCGTCCTTGTTCGTGCTCGTGACGAACGTGATGTCCATCCCGTGGATCGACTCGATCGAGTCGTAGTTGATCTCCGGGAAGATCATTTGTTCCTTCACGCCGAGCGAATAATTGCCACGGCCATCAAACGATTTGGTGCCGAGTCCGCGGAAGTCGCGGATTCGCGGGATCGCGACCGTGATGAAACGGTCGAGGAACTCCCACATCCGCGCGCCACGCAACGTCACGGCCGCGCCGATCTCCTGGCCTTCGCGCAGTCCGAAGTTGGCGATCGACTTCTTCGCCTTCTTCTTCACCGGCTGCTGTCCCGTAATCGTCGCCAACTCTTCCACGACCGAATCCAACGCTTTGGGCTGCTTGATCGCTTCGCCCACACCAACGTTGATCACGATCTTCTCGAGTTGCGGCACTTCGTGCGGGTTGGTGAACCCGAACTGCGTCATCAACTTCGAGCGAACCGTGGCTTGGTAGAAGTCCTTGAGCCGCGGTGACGGAATCGGCAATGCAGCGCCGGCGTGCGGGCCACGGGCTTTGCCCTCGCCGCCCTTCTTTCCGCCGCCCTTGCCGCTCTTTTTCTCTTTTTCCTTCGTAGCCATATGGATTTCCTATTTCGCTCTTGGAATCGCGTCGCCGCTCTTCACGCTGATGCGTTCCTTGGTTCCGTCTTCATCGATCTGTCGGCGCGCGCGAGTCGGCGTGCCGCTTTTCGGATCGAGCAACATCACGTTCGACGAGTGAATCGGCGCCGGAAATTCCATGATGCCGCTCTGCTCGTCGGGCGTCCGCGCGCGACGATGACGCTTCGCGATGTTGACGCCTTCGACCGTGATGCGGCCCGTCTTGCGATAGACGCGCATCACCTTGCCTTCCTTGCCCTTGTCGTCGCCGCGCATCACACGGACCGTGTCGCCCTTGGTGACGTGCAGCTTCATGCGCTCCGCATTGCCCGCGTGGCGCTTCCGATTGACGGCCTTCGGCCGATCGGTCTTACGATGCTTGAGAATTCTCATATTTAGATGACCTCGGGCGCCAACGACACGATCTTCATGTACCGCTTCTCGCGCAGCTCGCGCGCGACTGGTCCGAAGATGCGCGTTGCCCGCGGCTCCCCTTGCTCATTGATGATCACGACGGCGTTCTCGTCGAACCGGATGTAGCTCCCGTCCTTCCGCCGCGTCTCCTTGGCCGTGCGCACGACCACCGCGCGCGCGACGTCCGACTTCTTCACCGTGCCATTCGGCAGCGCGTTCTTCACGGCCACGATCACGACGTCCCCAAGGCCGGCATAGCGCCGGCGGGTCCCACCCAATACGCGAATGACCTGTGCGGTCTTCGCGCCCGAGTTGTCCGCGACCTTGACCATCGACTCTTGCTGGATCATGGATCGTCTCCCTTACCGCGCCCGCTCGACGATCTCGACCACGCGCCAACGCTTGTCCTTCGACAGCGGCCGCGTCTCAGCAATACGCACCGTGTCGCCGGTCTTGGCGGTGTTCTCCTCGTCGTGCGCTTTCACTCGCCGTGTGCGAGTGACCATTTTGCTGTACACGGGATGCGGCACGCGACGCTCGATCGCGACCACCACCGTCTTCTGCATCTTGTCGCTCACCACCAGGCCGACGCGCGTCTTTCGCGATCCCCGGGCTTCCGCGGCATTCACTCCGCTCGCGGCGTTCGTCTTTGTCGTCTCAGCCATTGGTTTGCTCTCGCAGCACAGTCTTTAAGCGCGCGATATCCCTGCGAATCACGCGAAGGCGAAGCGGATCCTCGAGCGGCTCGGTCGCGCTCCGAAACTGCAAGCGAAACCGCTCTTCCTCGAGCTCGCGGATGCGTGCCGCGACGTCTTCAGCTCTCATCTCTCGAATTTCTTCAGCCCGCATTGGTGTGCGCCTCCTCGCGAGCCAGGAACTTCGTCCGCACCGGCATCTTCGCCGCCGCGAGGGCCATCGCCTTCTCGGCGATCTCGCGCGTGACGCCTTCGAGCTCGAACATCACTCGGCCCGGCTTCACGACGGCGACCCACATTTCCGGCGACCCTTTGCCTTTGCCCATACGGGTCTCGGCCGGCTTCTTCGTGATTGGCTTATCTGGGAAGACGCGGATCCAGACCTTGCCGCCGCGCTTGATGTGGCGCGTGAGCGCGACACGGGCGGCTTCGATTTGGCGAGCCGTGATCCAGCCCGGCTCCAACGTTTGCAAGCCGTACGTGCCGAACGAGATCTCACTCCCACGATGGGCGAGACCGGTCGTACGACCCTTGAACCGCTTGCGGAATTTGACGCGCTTTGGACTCAGCATTGATCCGTCTCCTCCTACATGCCGGAGGAATAAGTGGTCCCACGACGATCATCGACCTTCTCACCCTTGAAGATCCACACCTTGACGCCGATGGTGCCGAACGTGGTCTTCGCCGTCGACGTCGCGTAATCGATGTCGGCGCGAAGCGTATGAAGAGGTACGCGACCCTCGTGATAACCTTCCACGCGGGCGATTTCGGCGCCGCCCAGGCGGCCGCCGCACTTGATCTTGATGCCCTGCGCGCCCATGCGCATCGCGCTCTGCACCGCGCGCTTCATGGCGCGACGGAACGAGATGCGCTGCGCGAGCTGGCTCGAGATGTTGTCGGCCACGAGCTGCGCGCTGAGCTCGGGACGCTTGATCTCCTCGACGTTGATGCCGACTTCCTTGCCGGTGAGATGCGCCAGCTCGTCGCGCAGCTTGTCGACTTCAGCGCCCTTCTTGCCGATCACAACGCCCGGACGACCCGTGTGCAACGTCACGACGACTTTGCCCGGCTTCCGATCGATGATGATGTCGGCAATTGCCGCGTGCCCGAGGCGCGCCTTGAGATACTTGCGCAGCAACTCGTCTTCCCTGAGCAGCGCGGGCAGCTCACGGCCGGCATAGTAACGCGACTTCCAATCCTTCGAGATGCCGAGGCGGAAGCCGATCGGATGTGTTTTCTGTCCCATTAGCGCTTTCTCCCGGTCTTCGCAGCTGGTGCGACGCGTGCAGCCTTCACCTTCACGGCCTTCTCGGCGATCTCGATCTCGATGTGGCTCGTGCGCTTCTGCACCGGCGTCGCGCGTCCCATCGCCGCGGGCATGAACCGCTTGAGCTTCGGGCCTTCGTTCACCACCACGCGCGAGATGTAGAGCGCGTCGACGTCGAGCGAGGTGTTGTTCTCTCGCGCCGCGTGCTCCGCGTTCGCGACCGCCGACCGCAGCGTCTTCTCGATCTGCTTGGCGGCGTGCTTTTTAGAGAACGCTAAGTAGGCGAGCGCGTCGTTCACGTTCTTGCCGCGGATCTCGTCGACGACGAGCCGCATCTTGTAAGGCGACTGACGCGCGGAGCGCTGGGTCGCATGAGCCTGAGCAGCCATGAGCTACTTGCCTCCTCGCGCCGCCGGCGCAGCGGCCGGAGCCGGTGCCGACGTCTTCTTGTCGACGGCCTTCTGTCCGGTGTGCCCGCGAAAGAGCCGCGTCGGCGCAAATTCGCCGAGCTTGTGGCCCACCATGTTCTCCGTCACGTAGACCGGAATGAACTTGTTCCCGTTGTGCACCGCGAAGGTGTGACCGACGAATTCCGGCAGCACCGTGCTCGCCCGCGACCAGGTCTTGATCACGCGCTTTTCGCTCTTCGAGTTGAGCGCCTCGACTTTCTTGCCGAGCGCCTCTTGAACGAACGGACCTTTTTTTACGCTTCTACCCATGTCGTGAATCTCTGTTTGGGTTACTGCGTTGCTTTGCCGCGCTTACGACCGCGGACGATCATGCGCTGCGAGGACTTCTTCTTGTTGCGCGTCTTCACGCCTTCCTTCTTGCCCCACGGGCTGACGACGTTGCGTCCGCCGCGCGTACGGCCACCGTGCGGGTGATCGACCGGGTTCATGACTTCACCGCGGACCTTGGGACGGCGACCCTTCCAACGAGTCTTGCCGGCCTTGCCCCACGAAATGAGCTCGTGCTCCTCGTTGCCGACGACACCGATCGTCGCGTAGCACCGTCCGTGGACCAGTCGCATCTCGCTCGACGGCATGCGGAGCGTGACGTACTCGCCTTCCTTCGCCACGACCTGCGCCGACATCCCGGCCGAACGACAGAGCTGTGCGCCCTTACCGATCTTGAGCTCGACGTTGTGTACCGACGTGCCGAGCGGCATTTCAGCGAGCGGCAACGCGTTGCCGGTGCGAATGTCCGAGCCCGGCCCCGACATGATCGTGTCGCCGACGCTCAGTCCCTTCGCGTGAATGATGTAGCGCTTCTCACCGTCGGCATACGTGACCAAGGCAATACGCGCCGAGCGGTTCGGATCGTACTCGATCGACGAGATGGTTCCGGCGATGCTGTGCTTGTTGCGCTTGAAATCGATGATGCGATACTGCCGCTTGTGACCACCGCCGCGACGCCGCATCGAGATGTGGCCGTGATTGTCACGTCCACCGCTCTTCTTGACCGGCTCGAGCAGCGACTTCTCGGGCGTCGTCGTCGTGATGTCGGAAAAATCCGACACCGAACGAAAACGAGTGCCCTTGGTCACCGGCTTGAATTGACGAATTCCCATGGTCTATGCGCTCCAGTGCTCGCTGCTCAACCTTCGAAGATGTCGATCGTGTCGCCTTCACGGAGCTTCACGATCGCCTTTTTCCAATTCGGACGGCGGCCGACGGTCTTGCCCATGCGCTTCTCTTTGCCGCGCACGTTGGACGTCCACACGCCGGTGACTTTGACGCCGAACAGCTGTTCGATCGCCGAACGGATCTGGAACTTGGTCGCCTCGGAGTGAACCTCGAAGGCGTATTCGCCGCGCGTCTGATATGCCGCCGACGTCTTCTCGGTGATCAGCGGCCGCACGATGGTGCGATGGAGTGTCGGCATCGATTACTTCCCCTTCTTCTTGGCAGACTTTTTCGCCGCCGACTTTTTGGGTGCGGCCTTCTTGGCCGAAGTCTTCTTGGCAGTCTTGGCCGCTTTCTTGGCGGGCGCTTTCTTCGCGACTTTCTTCGCCGCGGCCTTGGTCGTCTTCTTCGCGGCGACGTTCTTGGTCGCGCGCGCCGGACGTTCGGCAACTCGCTCTTCAGCAATCGGATCGAGCGACTGCCCGAGGGCGCCAGACTCGATCAACACGACGTCGGACCAGAGGATGTGATAGGTCGACACATCGCTGTACGGCATCACGTGCACGGTCGGCAAATTGCGGCCGCTCAGGAACACGTTCGGCTTCACGCCGTCGGTGAGGATGAGCACTTTCTGATCGGTCACGCCGAGGCGGTCGATGAGCCCTTTCAAGCGTGAGGTCTTCGGCGCGTCGTAGTCGAACAGGTCGATCACGTAGATCGCGTTCTCACGCGCGCGGGCGTTGAGTGCGCTCTTGCGAGCCAATGCGCGCACCTGGCGCGGCACGTACTGCGCGTAGCTGCGCGGAATCGGACCGAACACCGTACCGCCGCCGACCCAGTTCGGAGCGCGGATCGAGCCCTGACGGGCACGGCCGGTTCCCTTCTGCTTCCACGGCTTCTGATTGCCGCCGACGACGTACTTGCGAATCTTGGTCGCCGCGTTGCCCTGGCGCTGGTTGGCGAGATACGCCTTCACCGCCTGGTGCATCACCGGCATGTTCACCGTGCCGTCGAACAGCTGCTCGGGGAGCGCGAACGTATCGCGCGTCGTCCCCTGCGCCGTATAAGCCGCGGCTTGGAATGTCGTGTTGTCAGCCATGAGAGTTTCCTTAACCCTGCTTCCGCACGACGACGATGCCGTTGGTCGGACCGGCAACGGAGCCACGGATGTAGATCAGATTGCGATCCGCATCGATCTTCTCGACGCGGAGGTGAGTCTGCGTGTGACGCGCCGCGCCGTAGTGGCCCGGCATCTTCTTGCCCTTGATGACGCGCGACGGATCCGTGCCGGGTCCGATCGATCCGGGACGACGGTGCTTCGTGTTACCGTGCGTGTTCGGACCGCCGCCGATGCCGTAGCGCTTCACGACGCCCTGGAATCCGCGACCCTTGGACGTTCCCGTCACCTTCACCGCGTCGCCGACGGCGAAGACGTCGACTTTCACGACGTCGCCAACCGAGTACGACGGGATCTCGATCTTGGCATTGCCCGGCTCGTCGAGCCGAACGGAACGCATGATGCGCGGCGGCGTCTCGAGACCCGCCTTCTTTGCGTGACCGACCGAGGAGAGTGACGCGCGATGTCCTTTGGGCTTGCCTTCGCCCTTCTTTGAGTCGCGACGGAGACGCGCCTGACCGTAGCCAAGCTGCAACGCGGCGAAGCCAGCCTTGGCCTTGTCCGTCACGGCCATCACCGGATTCGGCGGCGCTTCGATCACCGTCACCGGGATCTGCTGTCCGAGCTCATTGAAGATCTGGGTCATGCCCAGCTTCTTTCCAATAATTCCAATCATTGCCTGAAATTCCTCTGCGGAGTCACTGGTGTCGCGCCTTTCGGCGTGCCAGTTGGACTATGGCCGTCGTCGTCCTTTCCTACCGTCATCCTGAGCGAAGCGAAGGATCTGCTGTTGTGAACGGCGTTCTGAAAGCAGCTCCTTCGTCGCTACGCTCCTCAGGATGACAACAGGAAGAATGCGCCCTGGGACGACAATGGCCTGCGTGCCTACTCGACCTTGATCTCGACGTCGACACCGGCTGGGAGATCCAGCTTCGTCAACGCATCGACCGTCTGCGCGCGCGAATCGAGAATGTCGATGACCCGCTTGTGGGTCTTCAGCTCGAACTGCTCGCGCGACTTCTTGTCGACGTGCGGCGAACGGAGCACCGTCCATCGCTGCGTCTTAGTCGGAAGCGGGATCGGGCCGGAGACTTGCGCCCCAGTCTTCTCCGCCGTCCGCACGATGTCCGCCGACGCCTGATCGATCACCGCGTGATCGAAGGCCTTGAGACGGATCCGAATTCTACCGGCCATGCTGGTTGCCTAATGAAAATGGTGGAACGGTGGAGCGGTGGAACGGTGGAAGGAAACGGCAGTCACGGACCACCGGACCACCGTTCCACCGTACAACCGGTTCTTAAGCCAAGATCTTCGTTACGACGCCAGCGCCAACCGTCCGTCCACCCTCACGAATGGCGAAGCGAACCTGCTCCTCCATCGCGATCGGCGTGATCAGCTCGATCGTCATCTGGATGTTGTCGCCCGGCATCACCATCTCGGTGCCCGCGGGCAACTCGACCGATCCCGTCACGTCCGTCGTGCGGAAATAGAACTGCGGGCGATAGCCCTTGAAGAACGGCGTGTGACGGCCGCCCTCGTCCTTGTTCAAGACGTAAACCTCAGCCTCGAACTTCGTGTGCGGCTTGAGCGAACCCGGCTTGGCGAGCACCATGCCGCGCTCGATTTCCTTCTTGTCGACGCCACGAAGCAGCAGCCCGACGTTGTCGCCAGCCTGCCCTTGATCGAGCAGCTTGCGGAACATCTCGACGCCGGTGACGACCGACTTCTTGGTCGAGCCAAAGCCGACCAACTCGACTTCTTCACCGACCTTGATGATGCCGCGCTCGATACGACCTGTCGCAACCGTGCCGCGGCCGGTGATCGAGAACACGTCTTCGACCGGCAGCGCGAACGGCTTGTCGATCTCGCGAACGGGCTCGGGGATGTACGAGTCGAGCGCGTTGTAGAGTTCCTCGATCTTCCCGACCCACTCAGCGTTGCCCGCGATCGCGCCGCTCGCCGAGCCGCGGATCACTGGCGCTTCGTCGCCCGGATAGTTGTACTTGCTGAGGAGCTCGCGCACCTCGAGCTCGACCAGGTCGAGCAACTCGGCATCTTCGACCAAGTCGCACTTGTTGAGGAACACGACGATCTGCGGCACGTTCACCTGACGAGCGAGCAAGATGTGCTCGCGCGTCTGCGGCATTGGGCCGTCGACCGCGCTCACGACGAGAATCGCGCCGTCCATCTGCGCGGCGCCGGTGATCATGTTCTTCACATAATCCGCGTGGCCTGGGCAGTCGACGTGGGCGTAGTGTCGCTTGGGCGTCTCGTATTCGACGTGCGACGTCGCGATGGTCAGAATCTTGGTCGCATCACGGCGGCCCTGCGATTCCGACGCCTTCGCCACTTCGTCGTACGCGATGTACTTCGTGCCGTAGCCCTTGTCGGCGGACACCTTGGTCAGCGCCGCGGTCAGGGTCGTCTTGCCGTGGTCAACGTGGCCGATGGTGCCGACGTTCACGTGCGGCTTGGTCCGCTCGAACTTTGCCTTTGCCATTGTACGGATCCTGGTTTGGTAAAGAGTCTCTAAATCGTTTTACGCTTTCAACTTCGCAACAATCTCTTCCGCCTTGCTCTTCGGCACTTCTTCATAGTGCGCGAATTCCATCGAGTACACGGCGCGCCCCTGCGACATCGAGCGGAGCTTCGTCGAATACCCGAACATCTCGGCGAGCGGCACCGTCGAGGCGATCACTTGCGCTTCGCCTCGTTGGGTCATCCCACCGATCTTGCCGCGCCGCGACGACAGATCGCCGAGCACGTCTCCCATGAAGGCGTCGGGTGTCACCACCTCGACGTTCATCATCGGCTCGAGCAGCACGGGGTGCGCGCGCTTGGCCGCTTCCTTGAACGCCATCGAGCCGGCGATCTTGAACGCCATTTCGCTGGAGTCCACGTCGTGGTACGAGCCGTACACCAACTCGACCTTGACGTCGACCATCGGGTAGCCGGCGAGAATACCGTTCTCCAGCGCTTCTTTGATACCCTGCTCCACCGGAGCAATGTATTCGCGCGGGATCACGCCGCCGACGACCTTGTCCTCGAAGATGAAGCCCGCCCCAGTTTCCGACGGCTCCATGTTGATGACCACGTGGCCGTACTGACCCTTACCACCCGATTGACGGATGAACTTCCCTTCCACCTTCTCGACGCGCTTGCGAATCGTTTCCCGGTAAGCAACCTGAGGCCGGCCAATATTGGCGTCGACCTTGAACTCGCGCATCATGCGGTCGACGATGATCTCCAAGTGCAGCTCGCCCATGCCGGAGATGATCGTCTGCGACGTCTCTTCGTCCGTGTGGACGCGGAACGTCGGATCTTCTTCCGACAACTTCGCCAGCGCGATGCCGAGCTTGTCCTGATCCGCCTTGGTTTTCGGCTCGATCGCGACGTCGATGACCGGGTTCGGAAACTTCATTGCCTCGAGGATGATCGGATGATCATCATCGCACATCGTGTCACCGGTGCGCGTGTCGCGAAGTCCGATCGCGGCGGCAATGTCACCGCAGCGAACCTCTTCGATCTCCTCGCGCTTGTTCGCATGCATCTGGAGCAGACGGCTCACGCGCTCGCGCTTGTCCTTCGTCGAGTTGTAGACGTACGAACCCGACTTGAGCGTTCCTGAATAGACGCGGAAGAACGTCAGCTTACCGACGAACGGATCGGTCGCGATCTTGAACGCCAGCGCCGCGAACGGCGCGTCGTCCGACACCGGTCGCTCGGCGATGGTCTCGTCGTGATGCGGCAGATGTCCCTTGATCGCCGGCACGTCGACCGGCGCCGGCAGGAAATCGATGACCGCGTCGAGCAGCGCCTGCACACCCTTGTTCTTGAAGGACGCGCCGCAGAGCACCGGAACCATCTTGCCGGCGACGGTCGCCTTGCGAATCGCGCTCCGAATCTCGTCGCACGTCAGATCTTCGCCGTTCAGATACTTCTCCATCACGCTGTCATCGTTGGCGACGGCGTGATCGATCAGATCATGACGCGCCTGCTCGACCGCATCGTAATACTCGGCCGGGACATCCACGATCGTGAACGTCTTGCCGAGCGTCTGTTCGTCGAAGATGTACTGCTTGCGCTCGATGACGTCGATGTGACCGGTGAACAGCTCGCCGGAACCGACCGGGAGCTGCAGCGGGTACGCGTCCTTGGACAACCGGTCGCGAATCATCGTCATGCAGCGCGTGAAGTCCGCGCCAACGCGGTCCATCTTGTTGGCGAAGATGATGCGCGGCACGCCGTAGCGATCGGCCTGACGCCACACCGTCTCGGTCTGCGGCTCGACGCCGGCAACCGAATCGAGGAGCGTGACGGCACCGTCGAGCACGCGAAGCGAGCGCTCGACTTCGACCGTGAAGTCGACGTGTCCGGGCGTATCGATGATGTTGATGCGGTATTCGACGCCGTTTCTGGTCCAGAAGGCAGTCGTCGCGGCGGACGTGATCGTGATGCCGCGCTCTTGTTCCTGCTCCATCCAGTCCATCGTCGCGGTGCCTTCGTGCACCTCGCCGATTTTATGCGCCTTACCTGTATAGTAGAGAATACGCTCGGTCGTAGTCGTCTTACCGGCATCGATGTGGGCCATGATGCCGATATTCCGATAGTGGTCGAGCGGAGTTACGCGGGGCATTTGAAAACGGTTACTAGTTAGCGCTGGTTACTGGTTGCGAAATAACGAAAAGTCTACCAAGCAAAACGCGGGTGGACCTGGCGCCCCAAGCTGGAGCCGGTATCCATCCGCCATCGCCGGGTGTGCTCGTCACTGCTGCGCGAGCGGGGACCCAAGGCGCGACCTAATCCGTTGCTGAGCCGAAGACACGAGTCTTCGTCGCGCTCAGGATAGGCCGTCTAATTGTCCTGCGTTGCTTTTCGGGAGCCGGAGCACTCACTCGAGTGCGTCAGCCGGAGCAGGCCCTTGCGTCATGCAAGCCCATAAGTGTCGGCGCGCAGTTCGCCGATGTCAGCACTACGGCGGTCCAACAAAGTACGAAGGCCCCAGTACAGCGAAGGCCAAAATGCCGTAGCCCCTTGAATTTATTGACAATCAGAGCTGTGTCAACGGGCGAGGATCAATCGCTCACTCGCCCACGCTGTTCGACCACGCCTCCCACTACAAATTCGTCGGCCGCCGCTTCTCGGCCGCGATCATTCGCGTCTGGTCCAAATCGCGACTGCACCGCAACGCAAATCTGGCTCAGCGAACTCGGGCGGCATTTCCGAGAGCCCGCGAAACACTTCGACTGCCGAGATCCCTTCAAGTTGAAGCGAGCCCAGCCCGTCCGTCACCGGATCTGTCCGGCCCGGCAAGTCCATTCGATGCCCGTCGAGGAACCAGCCCATGTGGCACACCGGAGCTCCACGCGGAGCCAACCCCGCCGGCACCGTCGATGCCCGAGTCGTCTGTATGCTGGATGTCGATGAGGGATCGCGAACGGACAACCCAGGAATCGACTGGAGGAACTCCCCGAGCGTCGTCACGCTGAGCTTTTCAAAGTCCTTGCGACCATACTGAAGGCCAGTGCCAAGTGTCTTGCGCATCCGGAACCGGTCCGCGTCAGCCGGAGACATGCCGTCGGCAACTTGTTCGTTCGCCTCCTGCGCCGCCGGAGCCGTCGGCCTCACGTGTTCGACGACCGCAATGCGATGCTGTGGATCTCCGACCGCGGCAATCGGAATGTTCACGGTGAACTGTTCGCCATTCTGAGCCTTCACCGGCGCCGAGAGTACCGATGTGTAGCCAGAGCGCACTGCGGCAATCTGAAACACACCGGACGTCGTCTTGAGATTGAATTGCCCCAGCGAATCCGTTGTGGTGTGAACGATCGGAGCGTCAGTCGACGGATCGACGAGCATGACCGTACCGCGCAGTCGGGCGCCGTTCGCGTCATCATATAGAACTCCGCGAACGACGACCTGCGCGCGCACCGATTGTCCACTCACCAGAAACGTACCAGCCAACAGGATGACGCGTGCGGCACTCGGTGCGCGCAGGATGAATTGCAAGCCCATGATGCACCCCTTAGACAAATGCTCCGGGCCCATCCTGAATTGCGACCTGCAATCCATCGTGCTCCACTGACCGACGCACCGTGATGACTCACGGCCCCGGTCCCACCCCACACGCCGACCCGGTAACCGGCGCATAGACGAGGATCGTGCCACCAGGAAGGTGGATTTCGAGTTTTCGTGAAAAAAATGTGACCGACTCATGCGCAGCGGATCGACAGCCACGCAAAAAGTGATCAAGCGCACGGAGCGCTAGTGCGCCGTGACAGATCCCATCACGCGGCGATAGACATTGAGATACTTCATCGCCGATTGTTCCCAGCCGAAATCACGCGACATCGCTGTCCGGATCATCGTCAGCCAACCGTCGGGCTCTTCAAATTGGTCGATCGCTCTCATCACGGCGCGCGTGAAATCGTCGGGCGTGTAGTCGTCGAAAAGAAACCCGGTCACGCCATCTTCGATCGTATCGGCCAATCCACCGACCCTGCGCGCGATGGGAATCGTTCCATAACGTTGCGCTCGCATCTGCGTGAGTCCACACGGCTCGTACAGCGACGGCATCAAGCACATGTCGGCGCCGGCCAGCAATCGATGCTCGAGCTCATCACTGAATCGTAATTCGACGACGATGCGATTCGGCGCGCGGTCGGCGATCGCGGCCAGCGCTTCCTCATACCGTGGCTCACCACTGCCGAGGAAAATGAATTGCGCGTCGAACGCGAAGTAGTTCGGGTTGCCGAGGATGAGGTCGAGTCCCTTCTGCGCAACCAAGCGCGCGCTCATTGCGACGATCGGCATCTCGTCGGTCGGACGCAGGCCCATCTCGCGTTGCAACGCCTCACGACATTCGATCTTTCCGGCGAGACGATCGGCGGCGTAATTCGCGGCGAGCAACGGATCGGTGGCGGAATTCCATGCGACTTGATCGATCCCATTCGCGATTCCGATGAATCGGTCGCGCAGCGAGACGAAGACGCCGTCGAGGCCGAAGCCGCCCGCTCCCGTACGCAGCTCGTGCGCATGCGTGGGACTCACGGTGGTCACGAAGTCCGAGAACACGAGACCACCCTTGAGCAAATTCACACGACCGTACCACTCGAGCTGGCGCCAATTGTAGATCGCCGCCGGCAATCCGAGATCGGCCATCGTCTGCGGCGGGAAATGTCCTTGGAATCCGGCGTTGTGGACCGTGAGAACGGTCTTCACGCGACGATATGCGTCGTCGTACGCGAACCGCGTGCGCAAATACACGGGCGCGAGTGCCGCTTGCCAGTCATGCGCATGCAGCAACACTGGCTCGGAGCCGGCAATTGTCGGCAGCACCGTGAGCGCCGCCATCGCGAAGCATGCGTACCGGCGAGAGTTGTCGAGGAAGTCTGAACCAGGCGGACCGTAGATGTACGGACGCGCGAAGTATTGCGCGCATTCAATGAAGTACACGCGTGTCGCGGCGAGCGGGTGATCCGGCTCGGCGACGAATCGCCAGAGGCGCACTTCCTCGGAACGCGGCCCGACTTGCACGGTGAACGATGGCCCGACGGGCTCGATGTTCGCGCCAGTTGCCCGCACCGCGTCATACAGCGGCATCACGATCGCGGTCCATAGCCCGGACGCCGCTTGGTATCTCGCGAGGCTGTTCACCGCTTCGCCCAGGCCGCCACTGCGCGCGAACGGCGCCAACTCCGCCGCCAAGTGTACCACGCGCACTGCACGACCATCGGCGGTTTGCAGCGGCGACGATGGCGGTGACAGCGGCGTTGGCGCTGGTGCGAGCTTGGGCATGACGCTCCTCTGATCGCTGGTCAAGTCACGACCGTCGCAGAGAATACGCCGCCCGGCGCACGAGCGCTACCGATTAGCGATGACCCTCGCGCTTCTTCTCTGGCTGGTTCGGATTCAGCTCGCGCGGGCTTTGCGCCTGACCTTTGCGCGCATGTTGCCCGCGCTGCATATCGGCCTGCGCCGGCATGTCGCCACTCGCTACGTCCCCCGACGCGTCCGCGCCCGGCTGTCCGAGCGGATTCCCCGTATGAGTCTCGAACTGCTCCGCAATATCGTGCTCGACGCGGCGGCCGTGACCGCCGTGCGGATTGCCGCGTTCGTCGAGTGGCTTCTTGAATTGTTCGCTTCGGTCCTGTCGGATGTCGCTCATGAACTCCTCCTTGCTCTCATCCGATCGGGCAGACGACATGCCCGCGCGACGTAGGCTTTCCTTCATTTCGGATGGCGCATCTCGTCGGGCTCGGAAGCGATCTGCCGCCACGTGTACCGCACGTCGAATTGGTAGTCGCGACTGCTTCGAGCCA
>Ga0207695_10003068_pt1 | contig 23948 bp, 18 predicted proteins | sample KBSC54metaG_FD_184354 | JGI IMG/M metagenome (GOLD analysis project Ga0207695, IMG submission 184354) | Corn rhizosphere microbial communities from Kellogg Biological Station, Michigan, USA - KBS C5-4 metaG (SPAdes) (version 2) | ecosystem: Host-associated > Plants > Roots > Rhizosphere > Soil...
TGATCGTGCCGTCGAAGGTCCGGCCCGGCAGCTCGGCCTGCGCGACGCTCACGTGCTGGCCGACCTTCACCTGCTGCGCGTACGCCTGCGGCACCTGAACGTAGAGGCGCAACCGGTCGGCCTGCACGACCGTGAACAGCGAGCGGCCCGCGTTGCCGGAGCTGACGAGATCGCCGACGTCGACGTTGCGTTGCGTGACGATCCCGTCGATCGGCGCGACGATTCGCTGGAAACCCTTCAGTTCGGTGAGCCGGCGCATGTTCGCATCGGCCGCGGCCAGGTTCGCGGTGCCCTGGTTGAATGCGCCCTGGCGGTCGTCGAGTTCCTGCTGCGACACCGCATCGCGCTGGCGCAACTGCTGCGCGCGGTCGAACGACGTCTTCGCGAGCGCGAGCGCCGCCTGCGCCTGCTGGCGCTGCGCGGTGGCCTGCGCGAGCTCCTGGTTCAGTTCGGGCGTGTCGAGTTCGGCGAGCACTTGCCCCTGCTTCACGTGCGCGCCGATATCGGCCTGCCAGCGCAGCACATAGCCGCTCGCGCGCGCGTAGATCGGTGCCTCGACGAAGCCGCGCAGCGTGCCCGGCAGCGTCAGCTTGCCGCCGGTGGCCGCGTCGACCGGGTGCACGACGTTCACGTACTGGCGCGTGTTCTGCTCGGCGATCGCGTCGAGCCGGTTGCGGTTCAGCACGTTGACGACGATCGTGCGCGCGGCGCCGGCGGCCAGCAGCACGCCGATCACGACCAGTACGATTCGCCCGCGCCGCGACACCGACGTGCGCGTCGGCAGGTGCATGCCGTGTTCATCCACCTGGATGCCGACGGAGCTGTGATGTTTCTCTTCCATGAATTGACCGGGTCTATAGGCGAAAGTCAGTGTCCGGCCTGGCGCGCGCGCCGGCGGGCCAGCCGCGAATGCACGCCGCCGAACACGAGCGGCACGAACAGCAAGGTCGAAACGGTCGCGAACAGCAGCCCGCCGATCACCGCGCGGCCGAGTGGCGCGTTCTGCTCGGCGCCTTCGCCGAGGCCGAGCGCCATCGGCACCATGCCGATGATCATCGCGAGCGCGGTCATCAGCACCGGCCGGATCCGCGTCGCGCCGGCCTCCAGCGCGGCCGTGAGCGGCGGCGCACCGGCCTCGAGACGCTGGCGCGCGAACGACACCACGAGAATGCTGTTCGCGGTCGCGACGCCCACCGTCATGATCGCGCCCGTCAGCGCGGGCACGCTCAGGTGCGTGCCGGTGACGAACAGCATCCACGCGATGCCGGCGAGCGCGGCGGGCATCGCGCTGATGATGATCAGCGGGTCGAGCCACGACTGGAAATTGACGACGATCAGCAGGTAGACGAGCACGATCGCCATCGCGACACCGGCGCCGAGGCCGATATACGACGTGCGCATCGTCTCGATCTGGCCGCGCATCGTCAGGTCGGTGCCGCGCGGCAGGCTCGCGCGCATGTCGGACACGATGCGGTCGATCTCGCCCGCGACCGAGCCGAGGTCGCGGCCCTCGACGCTCACGTACAGGTCGATCGCCGGGCGGATGTTGTAGTGCGTGATCACGGCCGGATTCGCGGCGGTGCGCACCTGCACGAGGTTGCCGAGCAGTTGCAGCGGCATGCCCGTGCGGCCGCTGGCCGAGATCGGCGTGCCGAGCAGGTCGTCGACCGACGAGATGCTGTATTGAGGGGTCTGGATCTGCAGCGGATACTGGACGCCGGTTCGCGGGTTGATCCAGAACGACGGCGTCGTCTGCGAACTGCCGGACAGCGAGATCAGCATGTTCTGCGCGACGTTCTGCGCGGAGAGATTGAGCTGCTGCATGCGCGTACGATCCATGTCGGCCAGCAGGGTCGGCTCGTCGTTGCGTTGCAGCACGTGCACGTCGACGGCACCGGGGATTTGCCTGACCTTTTTCATCAGGTTGCTCGCGATAGTCATGTTACTCGCGAGATCGTTGCCGAGCACCTGCACGTCGATTGCGGCCGGCTGACCGAAGTTGAGGATCTGCGTGATGATGTCCGACGGCTGGAAGAAGAATTCGACGCCGGGGAAGCGCTCGGGCAGCAGCTTGCGCAGCGTCTGCACGTAATCCCGGGTCGCGCGGTGGCCGGGCTTCAGCGCGATCAGCAGCTCGCCGTCGAGCGTGCCGATGGTGCCGGCATTGCTGTACGACAGGTTGATGCCGCTGACGGGCAGGCCGAGGTTGTCGACGATCGCGCCGAGTTCGTCGGGCGGCACGACTTCGCGGATCACGCGCTCGACCCGGTCGGCGAGGCGCGCGGTTTCCTCGATCCGGTAGCCGGTCGGCGCGCGCATATGCAGGCGGATGTTGCCGGAATCGGCGTTCGGGAAGAAGTCGCGGCCGAGCGCGAACACGAGGCCCGTCGACAGCACGCAGAAGCCGAGGAAGCACATCGCGTAGAAGCGGCGGCGCACGAGCAGCATGCTCAGCAGCACGATGTACCACGCGCGCAGCCGTTCGAACGCGTTGTTGAACGCATGATGAAGGCGCGCGAAACGCGACGTCGCATGATCGGGGCCCGTGCTCGCCTGCTGCGGGCGGAACAGCAGCATCGCGAGCGTCGGCACGAGCGTGCGCGACAGCACGTACGACGCGAGCATCGCGAACACGACGGCTTCCGCGAGCGGCACGAACAGGAAGCGCGCGACGCCCGTGAGGAAGAACATCGGCACGAACACGATGCAGATGCACAGCGTCGACACGAACGCGGGCACCGCGATCTCGCCGGCGCCTTCGAGGATCGCATCGTGCAGGTTCGTGCCGAACGACGACCCCCGCGCTCCCTCCGGTCGCTGCTCCCCGACGGGGTCGCTCGGCATGCTTGGGGCGGCCCGGCGCGTGCCGAGATGCAGGTGCCGCTCGATGTTCTCGATCGTGACGGTCGCATCGTCCACCAGGATCCCGACCGCGAGCGCGAGCCCGCCGAGCGTCATGATGTTGATGGTCTCGCCGAGCGCCGACAGCGCGATCAGCGACGTGAAGATCGACAGCGGAATCGAGATCGCGATGATCAGCGTGCTGCGCCAGTTGCCGAGGAACAGCAGGATCATCATCGCGGTCAGCACGGCCGCGATCAGCGCTTCGTGGATCACGCCCTGCACGGCCGCGTTGACGAACACCGACTGGTCGAACAGCGGCGTGATCGTGAGCCCTTCGGGGAGCGTCGGGATCACCTTCGGCAATAGCGCCTTCAGGTCCGACACGACCTTGAGCGTCGACGCGTCGCCGCTTTTCAGGATCGACACGAGCACGCCGCGCTGGCCGTTCTGGCGCACGACGTTGGTTTGCGGCGCGAAGCCGTCGCGCACGGCCGCGACCTCGCGCAGGTAGGTCGTCGCGCCGTTGACGGTCTGGATCGGCAGGTTGTTGATGTCGGCGACCGTATCGGCCGACGCGTTCGTGTCGATCCGGTATTCGGTCTGGCCCATCTTCGCGGTGCCGGTCGGCAGCACGAGGTTCTGCGCGTTGACCGCGTTGACGATGTCGGCCGGCGTGAGGCCCTTCGCGAGCAGCGCCTGCGGATCGAGATCGATCGCGACCACGCGCGTGCGGCCGCCGTACGGGAACGGCACCTGGGCACCGGGAATCGTGATCAGTTGCGGGCGCAGGAAGTTCAGCGCGATGTCGGCGAGCGACTGTTCGCTGAGCGTCGTGCTCGACAGCCCGAGCTGGATCACCGGGATGCTCGACGCGGAATAGGTGATCACGAGCGGCGGCGTCGCGCCCTGCGGCATCTGCCGCACGATCGCCTGCGCGGACGAGACCGTCTGCGCGATCGCCGTCTGCACGTTCGCGCCGGGCTGCAGGAACACCTTCACGACCGCGATGCCGGGCAGCGACGTCGACTCGACATGCTGGATGTTGTTGACGGTCGTCGTCAGGATCCGTTCATGCACGGCCGTGATGCGGTTCGTCATCTCCGTCGCGGAGAAGCCGCTGTAATTCCAGATCACGCTGATCACGGGGATGTTGATCGCGGGCAGCACGTCGACCGGCGTGCGCATCAGCGCAAGCGGCGTGGCCAGCACGATCATGATGGCCATCACGATGAACGTGTAGGGGCGCCTGAGCGCGAGATTGACGATCCACATGGAGGCAGCGGGACAGGCGGTGATCAGGCGTCGGTGAGGGGAACCCGAATGATAGGCGTCGGCGTGGAACGGGTTACTGTCGCGAAACTGGCGGGATTGTCAGGTTGGGCGCGCGGTCGCCGCCGGCCGATTCCGCAGATGAAATGCGCGCGCATGCCGCGACTGACGAACCGTCGCGGCACCGGTTTCGCTCATCGCGCCGCGCTCAGATCTGCTCCATCCCGAAGCGCGCGAGCGCGCCCAGATCGACGACCTCGATCTGGTTGTACGCGAGCCGCAGCGCGCCGAGCTTCTCGAGCTGCTGCAGCGCCTGGTTGATCCGCTGCCGCGACACGCCGACGAGCATCCCCAGTTCTTCCTGCGAGATCGACAGCGACGGGCCGGTGTCCGGGTACAGGTCCGGGTTGAAGAGTTGCGCGAGCGCCTGCGCGACGCGCGCATCGACGTCGAGCAGCCGGCTGTTCTGGATCGACGCGATGAATTCGCCCATCCGGTTGTTCAACTGGTGGATCACGAAGCGCGTGAACGGCAGGCTCGTGTCGAGCAGCGCATGGAACGTGTCGACCGGCACGAACAGCACGGTCGAGCGCTGGATCGCGACGACCTCGTACTTGCGCAGTTCGCGCTTGATCACGCTGCCTTCGCCGAACCAGCCGCCCGACGGCACACCCGAAAACGTGCAGCCGCGCCCCGACGCGTTGAAGATCGCAAGCTTCAGCAGCCCGCGATGCACGCCGATCCAGTATTCGGACGGCGCGAGCCGGTGCGCGATCACGTCGCCGGCCTCGCACTGCTCGACATGCGACTGCGCGAGCACCAGCGCCTGGTGTTCGGGCGCGAGCGTGCGGAACCACGCGCACTGGCCGAACAGCGTCGACAGCGCCGGCAGCGGGCCCGGTTCGGGAAGCGCGTCGGCCGGGTGGGCGGCCGCGTCGGGCGGCGCAACGTGGTGATCGTGCATGGGTGCGGGTTTGCGAGGTTAGGGATAACGCGCGGTGCTCGAAAGGCACTCTGTCGTTTCGATGACAGACGGCTCACAATAACGCCCGTTAGGCTGTCGGCAATTGAACCACATCAAAACGATCCGGGGTGCATGCACCCCGGTCGACAGAACACGGGAGACAGGATCATGACGCAGATGTTCGAGGCCGGGCTCGGCCGCCGCGATGCCAATTACGTACCGCTCACCCCGATCGACTTCCTGGTCCGGACGGCGGAAGTCTATGGCGAGCGCCTCGCGATCGTGCACGGCGACGTGCGGCGCACGTGGGGCGAGACCTACACGCGCGCGAAGCAGTTGGCGAGCGCGCTCGCGCAGGCCGGCGTCGGGCGCGGCGACACCGTCGCGGCGCTGCTGCCGAACATCCCGGCGATGGTCGAGGCGCACTTCGGCGTGCCGATGGCCGGCGCGGTGCTGAACACGATCAACACGCGGCTCGACGTGCCGTCGGTGATCTTCATGCTGCGTCACGGCGAGGCGAAGGTGCTGATCGTCGACACCGAATACGCGGAGCTCGCGCATCGCGCGGCGCTCGAGGTGCCGGGCCTGAAGATCGTCAGCGTCGCCGATGCGATGCCGGCCGATCCCGAGCGCTTCGCGGGCGCGATCGACTATGAAGCATTTGTCGCGAGCGGCGACGCCGGCTACGCATGGACGCCGCCCGCCGACGAATGGGACGCGATCGCGCTGAACTACACGTCCGGCACGACCGGCGACCCGAAGGGCGTGGTTTACCACCATCGCGGCGCGTATCTGGCGGCGATCAGCAACATCCTCGAATGGGACATGCCGAAGCACGCGGTGTATCTGTGGACGCTGCCGATGTTCCACTGCAACGGCTGGTGCTTCCCGTGGGCCGTCGCGGCGCGCGCGGGCGTGAACGTCTGCCTGCGCAAGTTCGACGCGAAGACCGTGTTCGACCTGATTCGTCGCGAACGCATCACGCACTATTGCGGCGCGCCGATCGTGCAGAGCGCGATCGCGAACGCGCCGGCCGAATTCCGCGAAGGCATCGACCACACGGTGCACGCGATGGTCGCGGGCGCGGCGCCCGCGCCGGCGGTGATCGCGAAGATGAAGGAGATCGGCTTCGACCTGCTGCACGTGTACGGGCTGACCGAGGTCTACGGCCCGGCGACCGTGTGCGCGAAGCAGGCGCACTGGGAAGCGCTGCCGGATGAAGAGCGCGCGCGGCTCAATGCGCGCCAGGGCGTGCGCTACCACCTCGAAGCGGGCGCGACGGTGCTCGATCCCGACACGATGGCGCCGGTGCCGGCCGACGGCGAGACGCTCGGCGAGATCATGTTCCGCGGCAACATCTGCATGAAGGGCTACCTGAAGAACCCGCACGCGACCGACGAGGCGTTCCACGGCGGCTGGTTCCATACCGGCGATCTCGGCGTGCTGACGCCGGACGGCTATATCCGCATCAAGGATCGCCGCAAGGACATCATCATCTCGGGCGGCGAGAACATCTCGAGCATCGAGGTCGAGGACGCGCTGTACCGGCATCCGGCCGTCGCCGTTGCGGCCGTCGTCGCGATGCCCGATCCGAAATGGGGCGAGGTGCCGTGCGCGTTCGTCGAGCTGCGCGAAGGCGCACGCGCGACCGAGGAGGAGATCGTCGCGCACTGCCGGCAACTGCTCGCGGGCTTCAAGGTGCCTAAGGCCGTGCGCTTCGGCGAGCTGCCGAAAACGTCGACCGGCAAGATCCAGAAGTTCCAGCTGCGCAATGCGGTCGGCTCGGACAAGGCGATCGACCTGGCGGGCGACAAGAAGTAGGCGGCGAGCGGCCACCGGCCGCCGCCGGTCGACGCTCATGCGTCGCGTTCGAGCCGGAACACGCTGACGGCTTCCGACAGTTGCGCGGCCTGGTCGCGCAGTGCGACGGCCGCGCGTTCGGCGTCCGAGATCAGCGTCGCGTTCTGCTGCGTGGTCTCCCCGATCTGCGTGACGGCCTGGTTCACCTGCTCGATACCGGTCGATTGCTCTCGCGACGCGGCGCTGATCTCGCCGATCAGCGTGCTGACCTGATCGACGCGCGCGACGATGTCGCGCATCGTGCCGCGCGCCGCGTCCGCGATTCGGTACCCCTGTTCGACGGTCGTCGACGATTCGGCGCTCAGCGCGTCGATTTCCTTGACCGCGGCCGCGCTGCGCTGGGCGAGCGCGCGCACTTCGGCCGCGACCACCGCGAAGCCCTTGCCGTGCTCGCCTGCGCGCGCGGCCTCGACGGCTGCGTTCAGCGCCAGGATGTTGGTCTGGAACGCGATGCCTTCGATCGCGCCCGTGATTTCGGCGATCCGGCGCGTTGCGCGGCCGATTTCGTCCATCGTCGCGACCACGCGCTGCACGGCCTCGTCGCCGTCGGTCGCAGCCGCCGATGCGTTCGCGACCAGCGCGTTCGCTTGCGCCGCGTGCTCGGCGTTCTGCTGCACGGCGGCCGTGATCTGCTCCATGCTGGCCGCCGTCTGTTCGACGCTGCTCGCCTGTGTCGCGATCCGCGCGGCGATGTCGCCGCTGCCGGCCGCGATGCCGACCATGCCGCGCGCGATGTCGGCCGAGCCGCTGCGCACCTGCGCGACGATCCGCGCCAGGCCGTCGCCGATCCCGTCGACCGCCTGCACGAGCCGGCCGATCTCGTCGTTGCGCGTGGCGCCGCGTGCCGTCTCGCCGTCGCGGATCCGCACGCTGAGGTCGCCCGCCGCGTAGCGTTCGGACGCGCGTGCCGCCGCATCGAGCGGCCGGCTCACGACGCGCCTCACGACGACGACGAACAGCGCCGCGAACGCCGCGACGAGCACGGCTGCGATCATCAGGAAGCGATCGCGGAGGGTGCGCATGCCGGCCAGCAGTTCGTCGTCGATCGCGATGCCGCCGACCAGCCACTGCCATTGCGGAACCGTCGTGAACGACACGAATTTCGCGGTTGGCCGGCTGTCGTGCGCGGCCGGGTCGGCCGACGTATACGCGAGCCGGCCGTGGCCGGCCGCGAGCATCTGCGTGTACGGCGCGCGCGCGTCGTCGGCGCGCTGGCCGGCTGCATCGGGATGGACGACGAAGGTGCCGCGCGATGCGCCCGGCGAGGCGTCGAGCACGAAGTAGTAGCCGTTCTCGCCGACCTTCAACGCACGAATGCCGTCCTGGACGACTTGCAACTCGGCGCCGACGTCGAGCCCGACGAACAGTGCGCCGATCACGCGGCCGGTTGCGTCGGTGACCGGCTTGTACTGCGTGATGTACTGCCGGCCGAACAGTTTGGCGAGGCCCGTGTAGCTGCGTCCGGCGGCGAGCGGCGCGTACGCGGGGCTCGCGCGATCGAGGCGTGTGCCGACCGCGCGTGCCCCGTCCTGTTTCTTCAGCGACGTCGTGATGCGCACGAAATCGTCGCCGTCGCGCGCGAAGATCGTCGCGATCGCGCCGCTTTTCTTCAGGAACTGGTCGGGAATCGAGTAATCGAGGTCGAGCGGCTGGCCGCCCGCGGACAGCGTGGGCGCGGCGACGCCGCCGATGTCGACGGTGCGCGCCGGGTCGAGCGAGAAATCGGCCGGCAGGAAACTCGCGAACAGCGACATCGCGCGACTGGCTTCGGCCGACAGCGCCTTGTCGAACATCTCGACCATCGCACGGATCGACTGCTCCTTGTCGGCGATTCGCGCGTGCGCCTCGTCCGCGAGTTGCTGGCTGGCGAAATGGGCGAGCGCCCACGCGAAAACGGTGAACAGCAGTGCGACGAGCGTGCACGCCAGCGCGGCCAGGCGCGCGCCGACGCTCACCCGGCCCAATTGGGTCAATCTCATACGGCATCCTGAGTGGGGTGGGAGAGGGGCGGAACGCACGCGTCACCGCACACCGTAAGGAATACGGCAGCTTCGGCGGATTCTTTAGCGGTGCGAAGCCGGTGGCGGCGCAAGCAGGCGCCATCGACGGAGGAAAGGCTGCGTCAGTACCGTCAGTACGTCACGAGCCACGCGACGGCCAGATAGCGGCCGACCTTCGCGAGCGTGACGATCGCGAGAAAGGTCGGCAGCGGCTCGCGCAGCACGCCGGCGATCATCGTCAGCGGATCGCCGATCACCGGCGCCCAGCTCAGCAGCAGCGACCAGCGGCCGTAGCGCGCATACCAGCGTTCGGCGCGTGCGAGCGCGGACGGCTTGACCGGAAACCAGCGGCGGTCGCGGAAGTGCTCGATGCCGCGCCCGAGCGCCCAGTTGATCGCGGAGCCGGCGACATTGCCGAGGCTCGCGACGAGCACCAGCGCCCACACGGGCTCGCGCCCGGCGAGCAGCAGGCCGGCGAGCACGGCTTCGGACTGGAGCGGCAACAGGGTCGCGGCGACCATCGACACGGCGAACAGGCCGCCGTAAGTGAGCAATTCGGACATCGCGCGATTGTACCGGTCGAGCGCCGGCCGCCCCGGGTCACACGGTTAGCGGCTCAACGGCTCAGCGGCTCACTGGGCCGGCGGTTCACTGGGGCAGGCGGCATCGGCGGTCCCGAACACCAGATTCGAGATCACCGACTTGTCGCCCGGTTCGTCGTTGAGCGTGCTTGCGAGCAGCTCGCCCGCGAGTTGCCGCGGCGAAAACACCGTGTCGGGTTTCGGCAGCCGCAGCCGTTCGAGGTTGCGCTGCTTGCTCAGTTCCAGCCGACCATGATCGCGCCCATCCCGACGAGCAGCCCGCCCGTCACGCGGTTCATCGCGCGCATCCGCGCCGGCCGCCGCAACGCGCGGCTCAGCCGGTGCGAGAACAGCGCCATCGACGCGACGCCGCCCGCGAACAGCAGCGCGAACGTTGCGGCGAGCAGCAGGTATTGAAGGTTCAGGCTCCAGTCGGCGTTCGGGCTGATGAACTGCGGAAAGAACGACGGAAAGAACAGCAGTGTCTTCGGATTCAGGCCCGACGTCGCGACGCCGCGCCAGAACAGCGCGCGTCCGGTGTCGGCGTCCTGCGGGACGATCGTGGCTCCGGCTCCAGCCCTGGCTGCGACTTCCGCCGATGCGGCGGGCGCGTTGACCGGCGAGCGGCCGAGCCATTGCTTGCCGCCGAGCCACACGAGATACGCGGCGCCGGCCCAGCGCAGCACGGTGAGCGCGTGTTCGTCGATGTGGACCAGCGAATTCAGGCACAGCGCGGTCAACGCGAGTTGCAGCAGCACGGCGAGCGTGCCGCCCCACACGCACGGCAGCGCGCGGCGCCAGCCGGCGCGCAGCGCCTGGTTCATCGTGAGCAGGTTGACGGGGCCGGGCGCGTAGATGAGAACGACGGAAGCAGCAAGGAACGACAGATAAAGCCTGAACGACATGACGGGAAGTGCGAGAACGGGGATGCAGGCACCGGCTCCGCACGCGGTCGGATAGGCGTGCGGGCGGCGGGGAATCGCATGCCTGCTTGTCCGGCACCGCAACTCGTGATTGCGGCCGTGCGTCCCGGTGCGAAGGGGTTGTCGCGGGGAGCGTGCCGGGCAACAGGCATGGTGAAAATGTATCAAGCGAGCCGGTTAAAAGGCTTCCTGTTTTCCAGTAAAACGGGCCCGAAACCGGAATCTTGTTCAGATAGAATGCTGATTTTCAGTAGAAGATTCTTTTCATCATGGCTATCCGCGAACGCACGCCGAAAACGCTCGACAATCAGGACCGCAAGATCCTTGGTGCATTGCAGAAAAATGCGCGGCTGTCGAACGCCGAACTGGCCGAACAGATCGGCATGTCGACGACCGCGTGCTGGAACCGCACGCGGCAGCTCGAAGTCGACGGCTACATCGACGGTTACGTCGCGCTGGTCAACCAGCGCATGCTCGGCTACGCGGACATCGTGATCCTCGAAGTCACGCTCGATCGCCACGAAGACGACGCGCTCGCGCGCTTCGGCGCGGAACTGGCCGCGCTGCCGGAAGTGCTCGAGGCGTATCTGGTGTCGGGTGAATACGACTACTGGATCAAGGTCGCCGTGGACGGCACGGCCGGCTACGAGCGGTTCCTGCGCGAAAAGCTGTACAAGATCTCGAGCATCCGTCACAGCCGCTCGATGTTCGCGCTGCGCTGCATGAAGGATGTGCCTTCGATCCAGGTGTGAGGGGGCGGAGAAGGGGCGCGGCCGTCGTTGAAACGACGGCGCATGCAACTGCGCGATGGCGCGGAGAAATCCGGCGATCCGCCGCCAGGGACGGCGTTCGGCGTGGAACCGCACGCGGGCAGACAAAACGGATGAATCTTCCGTCCGCAACGATCCGGCGCAATCGCGCGCCGACCGGATAACGGTAGCCGTCCGGGCAGCCTGCGGACAAAACCGCACCGATACCGATCGGTGCCGGACCTCAAACCGACCTCAACGCTCCCGACGCGGTGAGCGCATTCAACCCCGGGGCAAGCCCGGCCAGTTTCCGCGTGGCCTGCCAGATATTCCTGTGCCGGACGCAGCGACCTCGCGGCGTGCGTCCGCACAAGCGGATCCGGCAGGTCATCGCGCCGGTTGGCGGCTGATCATTCCGTTCAGCGCGGGAGGCGCGCGTGTGCTTCGGCGATGACTTCGCAGTTCTCGAGGTGGAGCTGCCAGGCTTCTGCAAGCAGCTCGCCAACACGTGCGAGCCAGCCAGTGGATTGGGTGGAACGATCGGAGACATTAGACGTTTGCATGACGAAGCCCCATATAGGTGGCGAGTTAGGGATAACCCTAATCATAGCGAAACGTCTCCGCGTTGTGAAATGCGATTTCGTTATATGAGAATTACTGACACTTTGTGTTGCTGCTTCGCAACATGAATTGGGGCGGTCCGCCACGTCGCGGCCACGCGCGACCTGGCCGCGGCAAGCACGGCCTTGCAAGGAGAAAGGAGCGGGAATCGAGCGACGGAGAGGAAGGCGGCGATGCGGCGATTACCGGCCGATCCACCCGAACCGCCACGACAGTCGCCGCGTCGCGGCGAGCAGCGTCTGAGCGAGGTCGCTGTCCGGCCCGCGCGGGAAGCCGCGAGACGAGCCGATGATCGCGATCACGAGCCGGATGCTGCCGGTGTGATCGAACACGGGCGCGGCGACCGTCCCGATGCCGGGCACCGGCGCGTCGAACGCGAAATCGAGCGCGTCCGCGCGGATCGCCGCGAGCCGCGCGCGGAATGCATCGTCGGCCTGGGCGGGGCCGCTGCCGGCGAGGCGCACGGGCTCGTTGGCGAGCAGGTCGGCCAGCACGTCGTCGGACATGCCGGCCGCGAAGATCCGGCCGATCGCCGTATTGACGAGCGACATCACGGTGCCGACCTGCAGGCTCACGTGCTGCGGCCGCGCCGATTCCTCGAGGCGGATCACGGTCGGGCCGAGCGGCCCGAGCGTCGCGGCGGCCACGCTCATGTCGGTCGCGGCGGCCAGCGCGACGATCTCGGCTTCCGCGTCGCGCGTCGGCGACACGCGCTGCATCGCGATCAGGCCGAGCGCCTGCCCGAGCGGGCCGCCGTCGAAGCAGCCGGCGTCGTCGCGGCTCAGCAGGCCGATCTTCTGCAGGCTGACGAGATGCGGAAACGCCTTCGCCGCCGGCATGCCGGCCGCCGCCGCGAGATCGCGCAGCGGCAGCGCACGGCCCGCCGATACCAGCGCGAGCAGCAGCTCGCCGGTGCTGTCGAGCGCGTTGATTCCGCGCTGCGCTTTCGCGTCGTCGGCCAGCGCGGGCGGCATGCGCGGTGCGCCCGCCGAGGGGGCGGGCGGCGGTTCCGAAACTGCCGCGCCGAGCGATGCGGTGGCCTGCCGCGCCGCATCGCGCAACGCGGTCGCGATCGGGCCATCCCAGCCGACATCGATCGACCCGCTCGAACCGATCACCGTCAACGCGAGCTGCAGGCGCCCGTGCGCGTCGAATACCGGCACGCACATCGCGCTGACACCGGGGCTCGGCCGGTCGACGCTGCGTTCGATGCCGCGCGCGCGGATCGCGTCGAGTTCGGCCAGTTGCGCTCCGGCATCCTGCGTGGGTTGCGTGCTTTCGGCGCCCGCGAGCGTATCACCCGCGCCGGCATGGCTGGCCGCCATCGCATCGGTTTGCGCAGGATCGCCGAACGCGCGGAACACGCGGCCGGTCGCCGTCGTGTCGAGCGACATCACCGAGCCGACGTGCAGGTTCACGTGCAGCGGATAGCCGCCGTGCTCGATGCGCACGATCGTCGGGCCGAGCACGCCCGGCACCGACAGCGCAACGCTCAAGCCCACCGCTTCCGCGAGCCGAGCCGCGTGCGGCAGCGCCGCGCGATAGGCCGGCTGGCGCTCGATCGACATCAGCCCCAGCCGCAGCGACAACGGGCCCGGCTCGTAGTTGCCGGTGATCGCGTCGCGCTTCACGAGCGCGAGCCGCGTCAGGCTGACGAGATAGGTGTGCGCCTGCGCGGTCGACAGGTCGGCTGCCGCTGCCAGCTCCGACAGGCCGAGCGGCTTGCGCCGTCGCGCGAGCGCGTCGAGCAGCCGGCCGCCGACCTCGACACTCTGGATCCCGCGCTGCGCCTTGGGCGGCGCGTCGTCCGCGCTGACTTCGTGGTTCTGCACGCGATGATTCTTCCGTTGACGAAACCCCGCATGGTATCCGACGCCATTTATCGCGCCAGCCCGCAGGTTTACCCGTATTGGACAATAGCAAGTCTATTTGTCATTGACAAATAATCGATCGGGGAAGATGATCCGTTCACACCCCTCAACACATGGCTCGCAGCCACGGAACGCAACATGGCCAAAGCATTCGCCTCCCAAGCCGATCTGGAAGAGAAGAAAGTCACGTGGACGAAGCTGTCCGAGAACGCGTACGCATACACCGCCGAGGGCGACCCGAACTCGGGCGTGATCATCGGCGACGACAGCGTGCTGATCGTCGACACGACCGCGACGCCCGCGATGGCACAGGACCTGATCGCGAAGATCCGCAGCGTGACCGACAAGCCGATCAAGCACGTGGTGCTGTCGCATTACCACGCGGTGCGCGTGCTCGGCGCGTCCGCGTATTTCGCCGAAGGCGCGCAGCACGTGATCGCGAGTCGCGGCACCTACGAGATGATCGTCGAGCGCGGCGAGGCCGACATGAAGTCGGAGATCGAGCGCTTCCCGCGCCTGTTCGCCGGCGTCGAGACGGTGCCCGGCCTGACCTGGCCGACGCTCGTGTTCGAGCGCGAGATCACGCTGTTCCTCGGCAAGCTCGAAGTGAAGATCATGCATGTCGGCTCGGGCCACACGAAGGGCGACACGATCGTCTGGCTGCCGTCGCAGAAGGTGCTGTTCTCGGGCGACCTCGTCGAATACGACGCCGCGTGCTACTGCGGCGACGCGCAGCTCGAACAGTGGCCGGCCACGCTCGAGGCGCTGCGCGCGCTCGGCGCCGAGAAGCTCGTGCCGGGCCGCGGCCCCGCGCTGCTGAATCCGGCCGACGTGAACAAGGGCCTCGACTACACGAAGGATTTCGTCACGACGCTGCTCGCGCAGGGCCGCAAGGCCGTGGAACGCAATCTCGACCTGAAGGCGTCGATGGCGCTCACGCGCGAAGCGATGGATCCGAAGTTCGGCCACGTGTTCATCTACGAGCATTGTTTGCCGTTCGACGTGTCGCGCGCGTTCGACGAGGCGAGCGGCATCAAGCATCCGCGCATCTGGACTGCGCAGCGCGACAAGGAAATGTGGGCCGCGCTGCAGGACTGAGCGGCACACGGCGGCGGGGCGTTCGTCTGAACGCGTCGCCGTTTCCCCGAGGGCTGCGGGTTCCGCTGCGGCGTTGCGCCGCGGTTCCGGCAGCCATACCCGGTCTCACAAGAAAGCAGGGCGCATGCACGCCCTCGGAGACTGCTGCGCGCTCGAATCGCGCGGCCCGTTTGGAGAGAGACATGCCCCAATCGCTTCCCGCCGAAGCGACGCTCGCGCCCGCGAGCGCTTCGGTATCCTCATCGACGTCGGAATCCGGCGACGCGCTGCTGTTCCGCAAGATCGCGTGGCGGATCGTCCCGTTCCTGTTCCTCTGCTACGTCGTATCGTTCCTCGACCGCATCAACATCGGCTTCGCGCAGTTGCAGATGAAGCACGATCTCGGCTTCAGCGATGCGATGTACGGCCTCGGCGCCGCGGTGTTCTACGTCGGCTACGTGTTCTGCGAAGTGCCGAGCAACCTGCTGCTCGCGCGTTTCGGCGCGCGCCGCACGTTCACGCGGATCATGCTGCTGTGGGGCATCGCGTCGACCGGGATGATGTTCGTGTCGCAGCCGTCGCATTTCTACGTGCTGCGCTTCCTGCTCGGCGTGTTCGAAGCCGGCTTCTTCCCCGGCATCGTGCTGTACCTGACCTGGTGGTTCCCCGCGAACCGGCGCGCGGCCGCGATCTCGGTGTTCTTCGCGGGCGTCGCGGTGGCCGGCGTGCTCGGCGGCCTGATGTCGGGCTGGATCATGCGCGACATGAGCGGCGTGCTCGGGCTGCACGGCTGGCAATGGATGTTCGCGATCGAGGGTGCGCCGGCGATCCTGCTCGCGTTCGCCGCGTTCACGTTCCTCGTCGACCGTCCGCAGGACGCCGCATGGCTCACGGCCGATGAAAAGGCGCGCGTCGCCGCGCTGTGCGCGGACGGCCGCGGGCATGGCGGCGCGCACGACGGGCGCAGCCTGGCGGCCGCGCTCGCGAACCCGCGCGTGTACCTGTTCGCGTTCATTTATTTCTCGCTGACCTGCGCGTCGCTGACGCTCAATTTCTGGATGCCGCTGATGATCCGCGACTTCGGCGTGACCGACGTCGTTGCCGTGAGCCTCTACACGGTCGTGCCGAATGCGGTCGGTGCGGTCGGGCTGATCCTGATCGCGCGCCGCTCGGACCGCACCGGCGAGCGCCGCAGGCACTTCGCGTGCTGCACGATCGGCGGCGGGCTCGCGCTCGCGGCGCTGACGTTGCACCTGCACAGCTTCGCGGCGATGCTCGCGTGCCTGTCGATCGCGGCGACGCTGATCTTCGCCGCACTGCCGATCTTCTGGGCCGTGCCGACCCGCTACCTGTCGGGCAACGCGGCCGCGGCCGGGATCGCGCTGATCAGCAGCATCGGGATCACGAGCGGCATCGTCAGCCCGTGGGTGATCGGGATCATTCGCACGCGCACGGGCAGCATGGATCTCGCCGTGTACCTGCTGGCCGCGCTGCTGGTCGCCAGCGGCGTCGCGCTGATGCTCGGCGTGAAGGGCGGCGATGCGCTCGTACGAGCGGAAGCTCAACGTTGATCGTGAGGTCGGGCAATCGCGCGGCTGGTGTTGTCGCCGTCCGGTTCGACGCGGGTGGCCCGTATCGCTTCGATTACGCCCGACATACCTCGATCCGGTTGCGGCCGCGTTGCCCGACAGGGAGCGGGGCGGGCAGCGTCCCGTCGGCCGCCAGCACGTGTTGCGTGCCGGCTTCGGCGTGCGCAACGAAAGCGCCGGCCGTGCCGAAATGCGCACGCGCGACGCGGCAGACGGTCTCCAGCTCGGGCGGAGCAAACGCGGGCTGACCGTCGGCCGAACCACGCGCGGCGGCCGGCGCGTCGCCGGCCTCGGTGATGAACATACGGAACCGCATGGTCGAATTCCGCAACGGACGATTGCCCAGGTGATCGGACGAATGCCGACCGGATGATTGCTGCTCGGGAAACTGCGATCGTAGAGCTTGCTGTTGCACCAATTGAGTGGCAGTCGGGTTTGAATGGGATTTCAATGCGATCCATTTGCGCTTGCCGGGAAAGAATCCGGGGGTGTTTTCCCGGCGTTTTCCCGGCACGCGGGCGGCCGGACGCCGTGCATCGTCGGTGCCTTCCCGCAGACGAATGAAGCGACCGACGCTCGCCCGGAAATGTGCCGCCGAACACCGGATGACCGTCGGCCGATTCTCCGCATGTAACCTCGTGCCGCAGCACGCCCCGGTGTTCGGCAAGCTTGCCGCCTTCGATCCGCAGGATGTCAGACGCGATCAGCGCGCCGCCGCATAGCGCGGCGCCGGCGTATCGGTCGACAGGTGCGGCGCCATCGTCTGGCGCGCGGCCTCGTACGCATTCCATTCGTCGGCCGCGTGCAGCGACGGAATCGTCACGAGTTCGCCGCGATCGAAGCCGACCAGCGCCGCGTCGACCATGTCGGACGCCGACATCACGATTTCCTTCGGCAGGTGCTCGAGCGGCAGGCCGCCCGTCTGCCAGAAATCGGTGGCCGTCGCGCCGGGCAGCACGGCCTGCACCTGCACACCCTTGCCGGCGAGCTCGTGGTGCAGCGACTGGCTGAACGCGAGCACGAACGCCTTGCTGCCGCCGTACACGCCGTTCAGCGTTTCCGGCGAGATCGCGACGATCGACGAAATGTTGATTACCGCGCCGCGGCCACGGGCGACGAAGCCGGGCACGGCTGCATAGGTGAGGCGCGTGAGCGCGGTCACGTTCAGGTCGATCATCCGCGTCATCGCGTCTACGTCGCTGTCGAGCAGCGGGGCGTGCGTGCCGACACCCGCGTTGTTCACGAGCAGCGTGATGCTCGCGTCCTGCTTCAGCTTCGTTTCGACGGCGGCTAGTGCCGCGCGGTCGTTGAGGTCCGCGTCGACGATCTCGACGCTGCGCCGCGTGTCGTTCGTGATGCGCTCGGCGAGGGCGGCCAGCCGGTCGCGGCTGCGCGCGACCAGGATCAGGTCGTAGCCGCGGCGCGCGAGCCGGTCCGCGTAGATTGCGCCGATGCCCGACGACGCGCCGGTAATGAGGGCGGTACCGCGATGTGCTTGAGTCATGATGTCGCTCCGTTTTCGATGAAGTGGCCGAATGGCGTGAGTGCATTCTGGCTTCGAATCGCTGCGACACAAATGACGTAGATGGGTATGATTCAGGACATCGGGCCGAAGACACGCCCGGGACTGGAGAACACGCATGCACCGAATCGGCTTTCTGATCAGCGACGGTTTCCAGATCATGGCGCTCGCCGCGCAGTCGGTGTTCGAGTACGCGAACATGGGTGCTGGCGAGCCGTTCTACGTGATGGAAAACTATTCGGTCGATGGCGGCGACGTGCGCTCGTCGCTTGGGCTGTCGGTCGCCACGCGCGCGCTGCGCGGGCGGATCGCCGTCGATACGTGGATCGTCGCGGGCGTCAACGATCCGCTCGCTGCGCCGGCGCCGGCCGGCGTGGTCGCGTTCCTGCGCCGCACGAACGCACGCGCACGGCGGATCGCCGGCATTTGCACGGGCGCGTTCGTGCTGGCCGAGGCCGGGCTGCTTGCGCAGCGCCGCGCGACGACGCACTGGGCGTTCGGCCGCGACATGCAGCGGCACTACCCGGAGATTCGCGTCGAGGAAGACCGGATCTACATCGTCGACGGGCCGATCTGGACGTCGGCCGGGATGACGGCCGGCCTCGACCTCGCGCTCGCGATGGTGGAAAAGGATCTCGGCGCCGATGCCGCGCGCTCGGTCGCGCACAAGCTCGTGATGAACCAGCGCCGGGCCGGCGGCCAGTCGCAGCATTCCGAAATGCTCGATCTCGCGCCGAAATCAGACCGGATCCAGAACGCGTTGAACTACGCGCGGCAGAACCTCGGCCGTGCGCTGACCGTCGAGGATCTGGCCGATGCCGTCCACCTGAGCCCGCGGCAGTTCAGCCGCGTGTTTACGCTCGAAACGGGGCAGTCGCCCGCGAAGGCGATCGAGCGGCTGCGGCTCGAAGCCGCGCGGCTGATGATCGAACAGAGCCGCCATCCGCTCGACGTGATCGCGAAGGAGAACGGTTTTCGCGATCGCCGGCATATGCGCGAGGCGTTCGTGCGCGGGTTCGGCGTGCCGCCGCAGGCGATGCGGCGCGATGCGCGGGGGGATGAGCGGGAAACAGGCTGACGCGTGGGCGCGAGCCGTTCGTCGCGGGCCGGAAAAATGGCGCAGAATCTCGCCGATATTCTTCGCGAGGAGAAACGATGCACACAGCCCCGTTCAACATTGCGATTCCCGATCACGCGCTTGATGACCTGCGCCGGCGCCTGCGCGACATGCGCGCACCGATGCTGACACCCGCCGGGCCGTGGCAGCAGGGTGTCGAAGGCGCGTGGCTGCGCGAACTGACCGCGTACTGGGCCGAACGCTTCGACTGGCGTGCGGTGGAGCGTGCGCTGAACCGGCTGCCGCAGTTCGTCGCAGATGCAGGCGGGCAGCGCGTGCATTTCATCCATCGACACGGCGTCGGGCCGAGGCCTTATCCGCTCGTCGTCACGCACGGCTGGCCGGGCTCCGTATTTGAATTCGACGCGCTGATCGATCGCCTCTGCGACCCGGCGGCGTTCGGCGGCGATCCGGACGATGCGTTCGACGTCGTCGTGCCGTCACTGCCGGGCTTCCTGTTCTCGCCGGCGCCCGCGGCACCCGGCATGTCGGCATTTCAGGTCGCCGACCGCTGGGCGGCGTTGATGTCCGGTCTCGGATATCGACGCTTCGGCGCGCAAGGCGGTGATCTCGGCGCAGGCGTGTCGATTGCGCTCGGCGCGCGACACGCCGACGTGGTGGACGGCATCCATCTGAACTACCTGCCCGGCAGCTACGAGCCTCCGACCGACGCGGCTTCGCCGCTGACCGAGGACGAACGGGCCTTCGTGGCGCAGCGCGGCGAGTGGGCCGCGCTGGAAGGCGGATATGCGCATATGCATATGACGAAGCCGCAGACGCTGGCCGTCGCGCTCAACGATTCGCCGGCCGGGCTGGCCGCGTGGATCACCGAGAAATTCCGCACGTGGAGCGATTGCGACGGCGACGTCGCACGGCGGTTTTCGCACGACGTGCTGCTGACCGGAATCTCGCTCTACTGGTTCACCGGCTGCATCGGCTCGTCAATGCAGATGTATTGGGAAAACCGGCTGCAACCAATGCGCTTCGCGGCCGGGCAACGCGTGGCGGTGCCCGTCGCGTTTGCGCGTTTTCCGAAGGAAATCAGCCACCCGCCGCGCAGCTGGCTCGAACGGGTGTTCGACGTCGTGCAGTGGACCGACATGCCGAGCGGCGGCCATTTTGCTGCGATGGAAGAGCCGGATCTGCTGGCCAACGATATTCGGCGATTTTTCCGGCGTTTTCGGTAATGCGCGGGTAGGCCGGGGAAGCTGGCGAAGTTCGCAGGCGGCCATCCGCGCATTAGCGAGAGCCGGCACCATGCGGATCGTGACGCGACGATGCCGCCTGCCTTACCGTGTGACGAACGGCGCAGCGTCGTCCGGCGCCGTGCGCGCATGCTTGCGCTGGCGCAGCAGCGCGACGCGGCAGTTCTCGCGCGCGGTCTCGCGGCCCTCGTCGTCGAGCAGCACGAGATCGCCGCGCATCACGTTGAGCGTGATCACGTCCTCGCCCGGCGCGCCGAGCGTTTCCGGCGTATGCACCGAGCCGGCCGGTTCGAGCACCGTCGAGCCGGCGTGCGCGACCCAGTCGTACTCCAGGTAGCGCCACGCACCCTGCAGCGTATGGACGAACACCTCGCCATCGTGGCGATGGCGCGGCAGCGTGCCGCCGGCCGGCATCTTCAGCAGGGCGGTCAGCGTGTCCTCGGCCGCATTGATGTGCAGATACTTGATCGCCAGCCCCGGCAGGTCGGCGCTCATCGGCAGCCACGGCAGCGCATCGCCGGGCAGGCACGAGATCGGCGGCAGGTCGGTGGGGAGCGGAGCGGACGGTTGCGTCATGGCGGGGCGGCGGAGCGGAAATGGGGAGCCCGCATTATCGCAGAGCCGGATCGCGCGGCCGAACGGCGGCGGTTCGCGTGCGGCGCAGGGCGTTGAACGCGATGCCCGCGCCGCCGTTCCCGCGCGGCGCGGCGCGGACCGTCGCGCCGGCTACGCTTTCACGTCGTGCGCGGCTTCCAGGCACGACTGGAACAGCAGCGCGGCCCGCGAAGGCCGCGGCGAGCGCCGCAGCAGGCTCACGAACCGGCACCGGTAGTTGAACCGGTGCGGCGCGATCGGCTGCATCAGCCCCTTGTTTTCGAAGCTTTCCGCGTAATGGTCCGGCAGGAAGCCGAGATAACGGCCGGACAGGATCAGCGTCGCGATCGATTCCTGGTCCGACGCGGTCGCGCTGCGCGTGAGCTTCGCGCGATGGCTCAGTTCCATGTTCGGCGAATGGAAGCCGAGCCCCGCGAACGCGTGGTTGCGGATCGTCGTCCACGTGAGCTTGCCGTGCGGCGCATCGTAGAGCGGATGCTGGCGGCCGCAGTACAGCAGCATCCGTTCGTCGAACAGCTCCGAATACACGAGGCTGCCCGAGTTGCGGTGCGCGGGAATGATCCCGACCTGGTAGCTGTCGTCGATGATCCCGCGCTCGACCTCGTTGATCGACGCGACATGCAGGTTCAGCGCGACGTCGGGTGCCTCGTCCGCGAACCGGCGGATCGCGTCGCCGAGCCGCGCGTTCGGGTTGGTGGCCGTCTTGTCGAACACCGCGATGTGCAGTTCTCCGCCCATCCTGTCGTGAATACCGTCTATCCTGCTGCGAAAGGCCTCCATCGACGCGAGCAGCCGCAGCGTCTCCTCGTACACCGTCTGCCCCTCGGGCGTCAGCGTGAAGCCCGCGCGGCCGCGCCGGCACAGTACGAGGCCGACGCGCGTTTCCAGATCCTTCACGTGCCGGCTGATCGTCGAGATGCCGATATTCAGTTCCAGTTCGGCCGCCGCCATCCCGCCGCACTGCACGACGCCCTTGAAGACCCGCAGCAGGCGCAGATCCATGTCGCTGAGCTGCCCGAGCAGCGCGCGGCTCTTCGGTTTCTTTGCTTGCATAGTTGAGCAAGTGAACATTGATATTGCGATATTGAAGAGACTAATTGTCGTCCCGACAATGTGCAACATCATCACAAGAAGGAGGGGCGCGCCGCGCCGACCGACATGACCGACATCACCACCGCCGCGCAGCAGGACGACACGACTATCCGCACCGACGCCGCCTGGCTCGACGCGCACTGGATGCCGTTCACGGCCAACCGCCAGTTCAAGGCCGATCCGCGCATGATCGTGTCGGGCAACGGCGCGTATTACACGGACGCCGAAGGCCGCAAGATCTTCGACGGCCTGTCGGGCCTCTGGTGCACGGGCCTCGGTCACGGCCGCACGGAAATCGTCGAAGCCGTGAGCCGCCAGGTCGCGCAGCTCGACTACGCGCCGGCGTTCCAGTTCGGCCATCCGAAGTCGTTCGAGCTCGCCAACAAGATCAAGGACCTGACGCCGGCCGGCCTCGACTACGTGTTCTTCACGGGTTCGGGCTCGGAAGCGGCCGACACGTCGCTGAAGCTGGCGCGCGCGTACTGGCGCGCGAAGGGCAAGGGCACGAAGACGCGGCTGATCGGCCGCGAGAAGGGCTACCACGGCGTGAACTTCGGCGGCATCTCGGTCGGCGGGATCGGGCCGAACCGCAAGCTGTTCGGCCAGGGCCTCGACGCCGATTTCCTGCCGCACACGCAACTCGCCGAGAACAAGTTCTCGCGCGGGATGCCCGAGCACGGCGCGGAGCTGGCCGACCGCCTGCTCGACCTGATCGCGCTGCACGACGCATCGAACATCGCGGCCGTGATCGTCGAGCCGTTCTCCGGTTCGGCGGGCGTGGTCGTGCCGCCGAAGGGCTATCTGAAGCGGCTGCGCGACATCTGCACCGCGCACGACATCCTGCTGATTTTCGACGAGGTCATCACGGGCTTCGGCCGTGCCGGCGCGATGACGGGCGCCGATGCGTTCGGCGTGACGCCGGACATCCTGAACTTCGCGAAGCAGGTGACGAACGGCGTGCAGCCGCTCGGCGGCGTAGTCGCGACGAAGGAAATCTACGACACGTTCATGGCGGCAGGCGGCCCCGAGTACATGCTCGAATTCCCGCACGGCTACACGTATTCGGCGCACCCGGTCGCGTGCGCGGCCGGCGTCGCGGCGCTCGACCTGCTCGTCAAGGAAGACGCGGTGGCCCGCGTGCGCGATCTCGCGCCGCATTTCGAGGCGGCCGTGCACGGGCTGAAGGGCCAGCGCCACATCGCGGACATCCGCAACTACGGCCTCGCGGCCGGCCTGACGATCGCGGCGCTGCCGGGCGAACCGGCACGGCGCCCGTACGAGATCGCGATGCGCTGCTGGGCGAAGGGCTTCTACGTGCGCTACGGCGGCGACACGATCCAGCTCGCGCCGCCGTTCATCTCGGAGAAGCGCGAGATCGACAACCTGGTCAACGCGCTGTCCGACGCACTGAACGAAGTGGACTGAGCCGCGGCCCGCCCCCAAGCGACAACCGAATTGACGAAAGAGCCAGACAGATGAAACACGACAGCAAGGTGACTTCCACCCTCGGCCACCTGATCGACGGCAAGCGCGTTGACGGCGGCAGCCGCGTCCAGCCGGTGTTCGACCCGGCCACCGGCGAATCGGACAAGAGCGTCGCGCTCGCCGACAAGCTGACCGTCGAAGCCGCGATCGCGTCCGCGCAGGCAGCGTTCCCTGCGTGGCGCAACACGCCGCCGCTGAAGCGCGCCCGTGTGATGAGCCGCTTCAAGACGCTGCTCGAGGAGCACGCCGACGAGCTGTGCGCGCTGATCACGGCCGAGCACGGCAAGGTGCTCGCCGACGCGATGGGCGAACTGCAGCGCGGGATCGAGAACGTCGAATACGCCAGCTACGTGCCCGAGCTGCTGAAGGGCGAGCACAGCAAGAACGTCGGCCCCGCGATCGATTCGTGGAGCGAGTTCCAGGCGCTCGGCGTAGTGGCCGGCATCACGCCGTTCAACTTCCCGGTGATGGTGCCGCTGTGGATGTGGCCGATGGCCGTCGCGTGCGGCAACACGTTCGTGCTGAAGCCGTCCGAGCGCACGCCGTCGTCGACGCTGCGCATGG
>Ga0207695_10003073_pt1 | contig 23909 bp, 25 predicted proteins | sample KBSC54metaG_FD_184354 | JGI IMG/M metagenome (GOLD analysis project Ga0207695, IMG submission 184354) | Corn rhizosphere microbial communities from Kellogg Biological Station, Michigan, USA - KBS C5-4 metaG (SPAdes) (version 2) | ecosystem: Host-associated > Plants > Roots > Rhizosphere > Soil...
TTCAAATCTCATATTGACCGGCTACCGGTTCCGCAGGAGACACACCATGTCACTCGTTATCAATACCAACGTTTCGTCGCTGACCGCGCAGAACAACCTGTCCAAGTCGCAGAGCGCGCTGGCGACCGCTACCCAGCGTCTGTCGTCGGGCCTGAAGATCAACAGCGCCAAGGACAACGCCGCGGGCTTCGCGATCTCCACCCGCTTCACCACCCAGATCGGCGGTATCGGCCAGGCCAGCTCCAACGCCTCGGACGCTATCTCCCTGGCTCAGACCACCGAGTCGGCCCTGGACGAAGTCACCTCCAACCTGCAGGCAATTCGCGACCTGGCCGTGCAGTCGGCCAACGGCAACTACACCGCCGACGACCGTAAGGCGATCGATACCGAAGTACAGCAGCGCCTGTCGGAAATCACCCGTATCGCCAACCAGACCGACTTCAACGGCACCAAGGTGCTGGACGGTTCGGCCGGTACGCTGTCGTTCCAGATCGGTGCCAATGTCGGCCAGACCATTTCGATCTCCCTGGGCGGCGGTGCCAAGACCAGCCAGCTGGGCCAGGTGGCCGAAGTGTCGACCGGCGACATCAGCGGTGCGTTCAAGGATGCCAGCGGCAACGCCACCACGCTCGATCTGTCCAAGATCAGTGTGACCGGTGCCGACGGCAAGGCGATTTCGCTGACCGGTACGGCCAGCAGCCTGCAGGACGTCTCCGACGCCATCAATGCGGCCAATGTCGACGGCACCAGTGCCGCTGTCAGCGCCGATGGCAAGGGCATCAACATCTACTCGACGGGCACGGTTTCGCTGAGCGACACCGGCGCAGCTTCGGGTACCGCCTCGGCTACCGGCAGCATCTTCGCCGGCGCCACCTCGGTGAACGGCTCCAGCACGCTGACCACTTCGGGTTCGGCTGTCACGGCCGTGGCCAGCGGTAGCCTGCAGGGCGGCGACGTGCTGTCGGTCGACGATTCCAACGCTCTGATCTCGCGCATCGACGTGGCACTGAGCTCGGTTTCGACGCTGACCTCGAACCTGGGTGCGATCCAGAACCGCTTCCAGTCGACCATCTCCACGCTGAGCGCAGAGCAGGACAACCTGACCGCTTCGCAGTCGACCATCCAGGACGCGGACTTTGCAACTGAAACGGCGAACCTGAGCAAGGCTCAGATTCTGCAGCAGGCCGGTATCTCGGTGCTGTCGCAGGCCAACTCGCAGCCGCAGCAGGTGCTGAAGCTGCTGCAGTAACCGACTCGAACAATCGGCGGCGCGCAGTGGGGTGCCGCCGGTGGCAGAGCCGGAGCATGACGGTAGCGGCGGTAAGTAACGCCGCCGCTACCGGCAAGACGGGTTACGGGAAAAGCATGCAGGGGGAGATGCACGCTTTTCCGGTGATCCGACCGGCGTCCCCGTGAACGGGGCATCTATCGGAACTTGAGGATTGCCATGACTACCACCAATAGCACCAGCTCCGCGACCAGCAACATTGCCTCCTTGCTCAATGCGCTGGGCGGCAGCTCCTCCAGCAGCAGCGGTACATCCAGTACCAGCAGCTCGGGCACCTCCTCCAGCGGTGGTTCGCTCAGCGCCCCCGGCATCGGTTCGGGGCTGGACGTCACCTCGATCGTGACCGCCCTGGTCAATGCCAAGAAAGCGGCATCGCAGAATCAGATCGACAACAAGACCAACGAGATCAAAGGCCAGCTGGGGGCACTCAGCTCGCTCAGTTCCGCGCTCACTACGTTGCAGGCGGCGCTGGCCAAGCTCACCACGACCAGCACGTTTGCCAGTTTCGATGCGACGGCTACCGATAGCACCATCGCCACGGCGACCACGCTGAGCAATGCCGTGCCGGGCAGCTACGACCTCAATGTCAGCCAGCTGGCGACGGCCCAGAAGCGCGCCAGCAGTACGCTATCCAGTACGGCAGCGGTCGGCGAAGGTACGTTGACCATCGGCGTGGGCAGCAACAGTTTCAATGTGGCTGTGTCATCCACCGCCACCCTGGCCGATATCGCCTCGTCGATCAACAAGGCCTCGAACAACCCGGGCGTCGTCGCCACCGTGATCAACGGCGTCAACGGCACCCAGCTCCAGCTCAGTTCCAGCAAGACCGGTGTCGCCAATGCCTTCACCATCAGCGCCAACGCCACCAGCAGTGCCGGGCTGACCGCACTGGCGACCCAGTTGGGTACACCGGGCAACTTCGAGGCCCAGGATGCCAAATTCAGCCTCGACGGCATCGATGTCACCAGCCCCACCAACAGCGTAAGCGGTGCGCTCAATGGCGTAACTATCGCGTTGACCAAGACCGGCGACACGACGCTCAACGTCACCCAGGACAACTCGACTGCGCAGACCGCGGTGCAAGGATTTGTCGACGCCTATAACGCCTACAACACGGCGGTGCAGCAGCTCGACTACGACCCCAGCACCAAGGCGATCGGCGCATTGTTCGGCGACACCACCATGACCTCGGTGGAGCGCAGCATTTCCAGCGTGCTCAGTGGCGCGGTTTCGGGCAACAGCATCGGCACCCTGGCCAATCTGGGTATCACGCGCGGCGACGACGGCACGATGACTGCCGATCCGGACAAACTCACGGCGGCCCTTACCGCCGACCCGAACGCAGTGCAGAACCTGTTTGCCGGCACCAATGGCTATGCGACCAAGCTCAATGCGGCTTTGGACACCTATACGTCCTCGACCGGCATCATTGCCACGCGAACCACCAGCCTCAATAACAACCTGACCCAGCTGGGCACCCAGCAAACCGCGCTGGACAACCGCATGGCGCAGTATCAGGACCAGTTGCAGAAGCAGTACACCAATCTGGACACGTTGATGTCCTCACTCAACAACACCAGCAGTTATCTCACCACCGCCTTGGCCCAGCTGGAAAATTCCGGCAATTCCAAGTGAGTGAAAGGGAGGACGGGAAATGACGTACGGACTCATGCGCAAAGCCAGCTCGATGTACCAGCAGACCGGTGCGCGCGGTGGGGTGGAAGACGCCGATCCGCATCAGCTGACTTCCATGCTGCTCGATGGCGTGCTCGATCGGATCAACCAGGCGCGCGGCCATATTCACCACAAGGACGTGGCGGCCAAGGGTGTGGCTTTTTCCAAGGCGCTGGCCATTCTGGCCGAGCTTCGCAGCACCCTGAATCACGATGCCGGCGGCGAGCTGGCGGGTCGCCTGGGTGCACTCTATGAATATGTCACCCGACGCTTGCTGCATGCGCAGCTCAATAACGACCTGAGGGCGCTGGATGAGGCTGCTCGTTTGCTGATGCCGATCCGCGACAGCTGGCACGCGATCCGCGAAAGCTACCTGGCCCAGCAACGCAAGGCGGCCGAGGGCGTCAGCGCATGATCGAGCAGACCCATATCCCGCTCGAGCTCGCTTATGAACTCAGCGTCAAGGCGCTCGAAGCCGCGCGTGCAGGCGAATGGGAACGTGTGCAGGAATTGACCCCGCAACGCGATGCCCAGCTCAAGCTGGGCCATCCGCGCGATGCGCGCAGTGCCGATATCGTCCGTATCCTGATCGAGCACAATGCCCAGCTGATGGACCTGGCCGAGCAGGCCAGAACCTCGGTCAATGCGCAGATGCAGCAGCATAAATATTCCCATCGCGCGCTCAGTGCTTATATCGCCTCATCCGAGCAGCCGTGAAACATTCCCTTTCCTTGCGCGCGGCAGCGTGCGTAGCGGCGATATCGCCGTTAGGCTTCGGCATCATCCGGGCCTGATCGCCGGGCGCTATCGATAGGGGATTTCCATGCAAGACAACGACTGGCAGGTATTTTCCGAACGCGTCTCCTATGAGGACCGCCTGCATCTGGCGTGTGTAACGCTTGACGGCACCTGGGACGAAAAGCGCCAGGCAGAAATTCGCGAGCGCAATCTGCATGTCCTGGCCACGCTCGATTCGCTGGAAGAGCGCCGCGGCGATATCGATGAAGAAAGCCCCCTGGTACAAGAACTTGCGCGCATCGATAACAAGCTTAATGTCCTGATGGATATCGTCACGCGCTTGCTGGTGCCCGAAAGCGTGCTGCCGGCACGTCATCGCATTCGGTTGAACGCCACAGGTGCGCTTGTTTCCAGCGAGCTGGTGCCGCAAACGGCTGGCCCATTGCTCTTACGGCTGCATATAGATGCCTGCCGTGCCTTGCCGCTGGAATTGCCGGTCCGTCAACAGTCCGGCGCTGGCCAGGGCTCAGCCTTTCTGGTGTTCGAATCCCTGGGTGAAGCGGTGAACGATGGGCTCGAGCGCTTCGTGTTTCGTCACCATCGTCGCAAAGTGGCCGAAGCGCGTCAGTCACTGACCTGACAAGAACTTGGTCACGTCGGGAATGTGATTCACTCCCAGCAACTGCATGTGACGCTCATCACAGTATGAGCAGTCGGTCGAAACCAATTACGCGGCCCGCGACAACTTCCTGACGGCCAATTTGGCCGTCCAAGTGGGCAGACCACCCAATTTTTTTCTAATAAAAACATACAAATACTCGGTCTTGTAAACGTTTCCAATGACCCGGTCTTCACGGCGGTGAAGACGAAACCCTTCGAAATTGGCATGCAAGCGCAACATTTTTGGCGCAGGTCTTGCCACTGCCTTCCAGTGTCGGCGACGGAGAGTCGACACGGGCAAGGGGGATCGACGCGTAACCAGGAAGTGACGCGAGCGATGAGCACAACAGTTGGGAACTGCAGCGATTATGGATACCGCCGACTTTCTGGTGATTGAATCCGATCAGGGGCGTGCCGACGCAGTGATGTCGGCGCTTCATTTCTTGGGCTATCGCCCGCAGCTGGACTCGGAACTGTCCGAGCACAAGGCTGCGGAGCAAGAGTGGCGGGCGGTCTACGTCGGTCACGTGGTCGATGATCACAAGCTGCAGCGCCGTCTTGGTGCGCTCGGTGATCAGGCCAGTGCGATTCCATTGTTGCTCTCGGCCGATTCGCCGCAGAGCAACCGCCTGGCCGGCAACGACTCACCGTTCGCCGGCCGTGTCGAGCGGCTTGAATTTCCGCTGCGCTATGAGCAGGTGGCCGAAGCGATGCGCAGCCTGCATGCGCGGCAGATCAGCGCCGCCCAGGGTCGCGCTCGCTTTGTCGGTCGCTCGTCGCCGATGGGCCGGGTCAATGCATTGATCCGCCAGGTTGCTCCATTCGATTCCAGCGTGCTGGTATTGGGCGAGTCCGGCACCGGCAAGGAAATGGTCGCGCGCACCATTCACGACTGCTCGCCGCGTCGCGATCGTCCGTTCGTGGCGATCAACTGCGGTGCGATTCCTGCCGAACTGCTCGAAAGCGAATTGTTCGGCCACGAGAAGGGCGCTTTCACCGGCGCCATCAGCACCCGTAAGGGGCGCTTCGAGATGGCCGAGGGTGGCACGCTGTTCCTCGACGAGATCGGCGACATGAGTCTGCCGATGCAGGTAAAGCTGTTGCGCGTGCTGCAGGAACGCATGTTCGAGCGTGTCGGCGGCAACAAGACCCAACGCTGCGACGTACGCATCATTGCCGCAACGCACCGCAACCTGGAGCAGGCGATCGCCGATGGCCGCTTCCGTGAAGACCTTTTCTATCGCCTGAGCGTATTCCCGCTGGAGATGCCCGCCTTGCGCGAGCACCTGGACGACCTGCCGGAGCTGATCGAAGAATTCAATCAACGCCTGTTGCGCCGCGGCCTCGATGGCGTGCGCTTCAGCAACGGCGCGATGCACGCTTTGCGTAGCCATAGCTGGCCGGGCAATGTGCGCGAGCTGTCCAACCTGGTCGAGCGCCTGGCCATTCTCTACCCGCATGGCGAAGTGCGTGCGGCCGACCTGCCGGAAAAATACCGTGGCACCGTCAGCAGCGATGAAGTCGGCGGTATGGCACTCATGTCACTGATGGACGACCGGCATGTGATCGGTACCCCCATGGGTGCCATGCAAACCATCGATTCGGCCGTGCAGCTGCCCGAAGGTGGCTTGGATCTGAAGGATCACCTGGCCGATATCGAGATTGGACTGATCCGTCAGGCGCTTGACGCTACCGACGGCGTGGTGGCGCATGCGGCCAAGTTGTTGCGCATGCAGCGTACGACGCTGGTGGAAAAGCTGCGCAAGTATGGCCTGCAGCCGATGCTGTCGGTGCATGGTTGATCGCACAGGAGTGCTTGTTTTAAGGGGTTATCTGGTGTGTTGGGAAAGTCGTGTGACGCATCTTCGACACGCGACGTAACGCTGGCACGGCTTGTGCTTTTAACACCTGTGAATACCTATCGCGTTGGAATTTCGACATGAGCCAGATCGACGTCAATAGCCTGCTTTCGCAAATGCGCCAGATGTCCACACAGGTGCGCATGCCCGAAACGGCCTTCAGCAGCGCCACACCTGCCGCCAGCCAGGGCATGGATTTCGGCGCGCTGCTCAAGCAGTCGATTTCTGCCGTGGGCAATACGCAGATGCAGGCTGGCCAGATGGCAGCCAGCTTCGAGCGCGGCGACAGCGGCTCGGACCTGGCCACGACCATGGTGGCTGTGCAGAAAGCGGACCTTTCCTTGCGTGCGGTCACCGCCGTGCGCAGCAAGCTGATCGATGCCTACAAAGACATCATGAACATGTCTGTTTAAGAGCAGGTCTGTTTAAGAGCAGGTTTGTCTAACAACAGGCTTGTCTAACAACAGGCTTGTGTAAGTCCTTCAAGAGCCAGAACCGAATTTCCTATTTCAACCCAAGCAACGATTGAGCCCTAATTCATGGCCGACTCCGCCATCGCGCAACCCGCCAACAACGGCGCGCGCCTTGACCCACTCAAGCAGATCGCCCGCAGTCCGGCGACGCGCCAGCTTATGTTGCTGGTCGGCGTGGCATTGGCGGTGGCGATCGGCGTCGGTGTCGTGCTGTGGTCGCGTGGCCCCAACTACGCGCTGCTGTATGCCGGACTCGATTCCAAGGACGCAGCGGCCGTTACTCAGGCATTGCAGGCTGGCAACACGCCGTACACGTTGAGCCCGGATGGCAGCTCGATCTCCGTACCGGCCGCCGACCTGGCCGCGGTGCGGTTGAAGCTTGCCTCGCAAGGCCTGCCGCAGGGCAGCGCCGGTACCGCCATGCCTGGCGCCGACTCGCCCTTCGGCATGAGCGATCTGGCCGAGCGCACGCGTTATCAGCAAATGCTGGAAACGGATCTGGGTAATACGATCGCCGGTTTGCAATCGGTGCGGTCGGCACGCGTGCACCTGGCGTTGCCCAAGCCTTCTGCCTTCGTTCGCGACAACCGTCAGGCCAGTGCGTCGGTCTTGCTCACGTTGTATCCCGGTCGGCAGCTCGACCAGAGTCAGGTGGCCGCGATCGTGCATCTGGTGGCCTCCAGCGTGCCGGAACTCGATGCAAAGCAGGTTTCTATCATCGATCAACAGGGGCAGTTGCTGACGATCAGCGACCCCGACAGCGCCAGTGCGATCGGCGACAGTCGCCTGCGCCTGGCCACGCGCCTGGAAAATACCTATGCGCAGCGTGTCGAGGATTTGCTGACGCCGCTGGTCGGCCCCGGTCGCGTGCGTGCCCAGGTATCGGCCGAGATGGACTTCAGCCAGACCGAGAAGGCGACCGAAACCTACGATCACGAACACCCCGCGCTGCGCAGCGAGCAGACCAACAGCGAGCAGCGCCACGACGTGGCACAGAACAATGGCGTGCCGGGAGCATTGAGCAACCAGCCGCCCAATACGGTGGCACAGCCGACGGCTGCACGTCCGAATGCCGGCAAGCCTGGTGCTGCCAATGCGACGACGGCCCAGGCCAGTGCGCCGAGCTCCGCTTCCAGCAGCGCCACGCGCAATTACGAACTGGACCGCACCGTCAGCCATGTCAGCGATCCGGCGGGCCGTCTGGCACGCCTGAGCATCGCTGTGCTGGTCGACAACAAGCCGGTGGGCACGGATCCGAACAAGAGCGTGCCGTTCACCCAGCAGGAATTGCAGCATCTGACCGACCTGACCAAGAACGCCATCGGCTTCGACGAGAAGCGCGGCGATTCGGTCAGCGTGATCAATCAGCCGTTCCATCAGAACCCGGCCGACGAGAAGTTGCCGCAGGAACCATTCTGGCAGCGTCCGGGCATGATGGATCTGATCAAGCAGGGTGTTGGCGTATTGATCGCCCTGATCGTTGCCTTTGTGTTCTTGCGTCCGATGCTCAAGGGCTTGCTCAAGGGACAGGCACCGGTGATGCAGCCGGCGCTTGCCGGGCCGATTCCCACGGTATCGGTGCGACTGACCGATGACGATGACGACCAGCCTGCGCCGGAATCCGGACGCAGTCGTCTGGGTTCGCCGCAAGCGATGGCTTATGAACAGCGTATTGGCCTGGCGCGGCGCATGGTCGCCGAGAATCCCAAGCAGGTGGCGCAGGTAGTGAAGAACTGGGTGGGCGAGGATGGCGGCTAATCAGGGTGTGATCTCCGGCGCGCAGCGCGCGGCCATTCTCCTGCTCACCCTCGGCGAGCAGGATGCGGCCGAAGTACTCAAGCACCTGTCTGCCCGCGATGTGCAGGCAGTCGGTACGGCCATGGCCGGCCTGACCAGCGTGTCGCGCGAACAGGTCGAACATGTGCTCACCTTGTTGCATGACGAGCTCGGCAAGCAGACCGCACTGGGCGTGGGCACTGAGGAATATATCCGCAAGATCCTGGTCAACGCGTTGGGCGAGAGCAAGGCGGGTGGCCTGATCGACCGCATCCTGCTCGGCCGCAGCAGCAAGGGCCTGGAATCGTTGAAATGGATGGAAAGCCGCGCGATCGCCGAAATGATCGGGCTGGAACATCCGCAGATCATCGCGCTGGTGCTCGCGCATCTCGAACCGGACCAGGCCGCCGAAGTTATCGGCTACCTGCCGGCGCGCACGCGCTCGGACGCGGTCATGCGCATTGCTACGCTCGATGGCGTGCAGCCGCATGCATTGAACGAGCTCGATGAAATCATGGAGCGTCAGTTCTCCGGCAACACCAACAAACTCAAGTCCGCTAACGTCGGCGGGCTCAAGGCGGCTGCAGATATCCTCAATGCGATGGAGGCCAGTCGCGAAGCGGAACTGATGGCAGCCATCCGTACCCACGACGCCAACCTTGGCGGTCGTATCGAAGAATTGATGTTCGTCTTCGACGATCTCGCCGAACTTGACGATCGCAGCATGCAGACCTTGTTGCGCGAAGTGCCTTCAGCACGTCTGGTGGTGGCATTGAAGGGCGCCGAACCGGGCGTGCGCGAAAAGATCTTCGCCAATATGTCGCAGCGTGCTGCCGACATGTTGCGTGACGACCTGGACGTGAAGGGTCCCGTGCGCTTGAGCGAGGTCGATGCGGCGCAGAAGGAAGTGATGGGTATTGCGCGACGGCTTGCCGATTCCGGGCAGATCAGCCTGTCCGCCAGCGGTGACGAGTTCGTCTGATGAAGCCGATCCTCGCGCGCGAGCTGCTGCAGGACTTTACGCGCTGGGCGCCGCCGCACATGGGCGAGCAGCCGCCGGCTCCGCCGGAGGAAGAAGAAGCACCACCACGCCCAACCGTATTCGAGCTCGAAGAGCTGGAGCGGCAGGCGCGCGAAGAAGGTTTCGTCACGGGCCTTGCCGAAGGCCGTGCCAAGGCGGCAGAAGAGCTGCGCGAGCATCGTGCGCGCCTGGAAGCTTTATTCGAATCGGTCGCCCGCCCGCTGCAGATGCTCGACGAAGCTACCGAGCAGGAGCTGGCGCGCCTGGCCATGGTCGCTGCACGTCGCGTGCTGGCGCATGAACTACGGGTATCGCCCGCCCTGGTAGTACAGGCGGTGCGCGAGGCTGCCGTGGCGTTGCCCTCGGCCGAGCGCGATCTGCGTGTGCGCCTGCATCCGGATGATGTGACTTTGATGCGAGAGCTCGATGCCGTCGAAACGCATTGGCAGTTGCTGCCCGATCCCGCATTGGATCGCGGCGACTGCTTATTGGAAAATGGACGCTCTCGTCTCGATGCACGCGTGGAAACCCGCCTGGCTGCGGTGATCGACGCTGTGCTGGGCGTCGATGGCGACCAGGACGACGATGTCGACGAGGTCACTGCCTGATGACCATCGAGGCGCGCCAGGCGTCATGGCAGGACAAGCTGGCGCGGCGCCGTCTGCGAGCGGAGGCTGCGCAAACGCTGATTGTCGAAGGTCGCCTGCGTCGCGTCGTGGGCCTGACATTGGAAGCTGAAGGTTGCGAAGCGCCGCTGGGCGCGCGCTGCCTGGTGGCGACCGCCGATGGTACGGAACTGGACACCGAGGTCGTCGGCTTTGCCGATGAACGTCTGTTGTTGATGCCTGTAGCCGAAATGCACGGGGTGCTGCCCAATGCACGTGTGCGGCCGTGCTCGCATGCTGGTGGCTTGCCGGTGGGCGAGGCTCTTTTAGGTCGCGTCGTCGGTGCCGATGGTGCACCGCTCGATGGTGGCGGCCCGCTGGACATCGACGAGCATGCCGCCCTCAAGCGCGATCCGATCAATCCGATGGCGCGCAAGCCGATCGATACGCCGCTGGATGTGGGTGTGCGCGCGATCAACGCATTGTTGACGGTAGGACGCGGACAGCGCCTGGGCCTGTTTGCAGGCTCCGGCGTCGGTAAGTCGACGCTGCTGGGCATGATGACCCGCTACACCAATGCTGACGTCGTAGTGGTCGGCCTGATCGGCGAGCGTGGCCGCGAAGTGAAGGAATTTGTCGAGCACACGCTGGGCGAGGAAGGGCGCGCCCGTGCTGTGATCGTTGCCGCACCGGCCGATGCGCCGCCACTCAAGCGGCTGCGCGGTGCCCAATACGCCACCGCCATCGCCGAATGGTTTCGTGATCGCGGCCAGCGTGTGTTGCTGCTGATGGATTCGCTGACTCGGTACGCGCAGGCGCAGCGCGAAATCGCATTGGCTATCGGCGAGCCGCCGGCAACCAAGGGTTATCCACCGTCGGTTTTTGCGATGATGCCGGCCCTGGTCGAGCGTGCCGGCAATGACGCCGAAGGCCGCGGTTCGATTACTGCGTTCTACACGGTGCTGACCGAGGGCGACGATTACCGGCATGACCCGATCGCCGACGCGGCGCGAGCCATTCTTGACGGTCATATCGTGTTGTCGCGCGATCTGGCCGAAGCCGGCCACTACCCGGCGATCGATATCGAAGCGTCCATCAGCCGCGTGATGCCGGCCGTGGTCGAACGTGAACAGATGCGCGCCGCGCAGAAATTCCGCCAGGTCTATTCCGCCTATCGCCAACAACGCGACCTTATCGCCGTGGGTGCGTACCAGAAAGGCTCCGACCCACAGACTGATCGCGCCATTGCGATGTGGCCGCGCCTGCGTGATTTCCTGCAACAAGAAGTGGATGAGCCGATGCCACTGAATTCTGCCGTCGAAGCATTGCAAGTGATCGCCCAGGAGGCCATGGCATGAAATCCCGCGCCGCCCATTTGCAACCGGCCGCCGACCAGGCGAAGGAACGCCAGGAAAAAGCCTTGCTGCGTCTGGCCGAACAGCAGCAAAAACTGGCCAAGGCCGAGCAACAGCTGGCCGAGCTGAAGCGCTATCGCGAGGAGTATGCGCTCGACGCCGGCGATCTCACCGTCACCGCCTTGCTCAATCGTCAGCGTTTTGTCGAACGTATCGACCAAGCGATCGTGCAGCAGACCGGGGAGGTGGAGCGGCAGCGCCGCCTGCTCGACCAGGCCGGAGGACAGTGGCGTGAAGCGCATGCGCGTGAGCGCGCGCTCGGCAGCGTGATCGATCATCATCGCGAGCTGGAGCGCAAAAGCGAGGAACGCCGCGAGCAGTCCGAAATCGATGAGCGCATGCAGTATCGGCGTCCGCGTTAAACGTGGCCCAATCCTTGCTGCCTAGCAGCTATGTCCCATATCCGCCAAAACGATGACGCCATGACTGCCAGCGTACCTTCGCCTGTCGCTTCCACGCCGCCGCTTCCATTGGCCTCCCCATCGCCATCCCCGCAGCAAAGCCAGGGTGATGACCGCTTCGACAGCCAACTGGATGCCGCCCGTCGCCAGCAACAGCCACGCCAGGATACCGACCCGTCGTCCGACGGCAGCAACGTGCCGACGACGAAGGGCAAGGCGGCATCGACGGGCGGCGACAAAAAGACCACTCGAGCCGGCGACGACAAGAGCCAGGACGATAGCGACGACACCAGCCTGGCCAGCACCATGCTGCAATTGCTTGGGCAGTCTGCGCCTCCGGCTGATCCATCGACCGCAACGGCACAAGGCACGCCTGCCGACCCGACCGCCGCGAATGCGGCGCCCGCCGGCATGTCGGCTCTGGCCCTGACGATGCCGCAGACCTTACCGGCGACGGATGCGCTGGCCACCAAGGATCCCGCCGCTACAAACGCACAAGCCAAGCTGGCCGCCATCCCGACCAGCGTGCTGCCCACGATGCCCAAACTTGCCGATCTCGGTAAGGCCGGCGCAACCGATGGCAAGGCCGACGACAAGGCCGGTGATGACGACTGGCATCACGTCATCGCCAACGCAACCAACAAGACCAGCAATGCCACTGCTACCGCAACGACAAAGGCCGTGCAGACCACCGAAACCGCGCCGACCGACCTGCCGCAAGTAGCCACGCACAAAGACAACGACATCACCGCCATGCTCGGCCTGGCCTCCGGCCCCGGCCCCGGCAGCGTCACGCACACCGCGCAGCCCCAGGTCCTGCAGATGCAGTCGTCCGTCGATAGCAGCGGTTTCGCGCAGGAGTTGGGCCAGCAGGTGGCATGGATGGGCGGGCAGGACATCAAGGAAGCTCGCATCAAGCTCAATCCCGAAGCTTTGGGCGAACTGGAAGTCAAAGTGAGCGTTGACCACAACCGCGTCGACGTGGCATTCGCCGCACAGCATCCCGCCGCCGTGACTGCCGTCCAGCAGACCCTGGGCCAGCTGGACACCATGCTGGCAGGCCACGGCCTGTCGCTGGGACATACCTTCGTCGGGCAGCAGCACCAGGGCTCGGATGGGTCGTCGTCGTCCTCCGGCAAAGGATCGTTTGCCGGCAATGACGCGGCTGACGGCGATGCCGAGGTTTCGCCGATCCGTCAGGTGGCTGTGGGGTTGGTGGATATGTTTGCTTGATGGGGTAGGAGCGAGGAGTGAGTGAAGAGGAGTGAGGAATGAGAGAGAGCCGGCATGGGCGAGCCTTACTTCTTCCGCAAGCACCAACTCGAGAGAGAGCCAAAAGCACGTAACGTTGAAACTCGCCCCAGTCAGTCCCCTCTCCCCTGGTTTACCGGGGGAGAGGGTCAGGGTGAGGGGGGCTTTAAGTCCTCAGGATTACGATGCCTCGCGCACAAGTTCGGCGTACCTCAGAAGCGCCAGAAGTGCCCCCTGACGATTCGAGTAGATGGTGGGAGCGGTTTTATCTCTCAAAGCTGCTCAGGGCTTTTGATCTGAGGCCGTTTCTTTTGGTTATTTTTACTTTACTCCGGACCTGAAGGTCCTCCGCCCTCCGGGCCGGCTTCGCCGTTCGCATACGCTACGCGCAAGCGTGGGCCAGCAAAGAGAAAGTGACTCGCTCGCCGGCAGGCGAGTGAAACGCCCGCTGCGTAGGCGGCCCGGTCGCGGAAGCACACAGGCAAGAACGAGGCCCCTACGAATCCAGCTTCTTCCATACAACAAGGCGCAAGGCGCTGGGTCCCGGCGTTCGCCGGGATGACGATGTAGGAGGAATCGCAGAGGCAACAAGCTCTTTCGGCCAGCAAAGAGAAAGCGACTCGGTCGCCCAGCCAGCGGAGCCTAATTTCCGGCACCCGCCGAAAAACCGTCACCAACTACCGCGACGTCACGCCGTCACGCGTCAATAAATCTCCCGCCATCCAGTAAAACCGCGCCACCAAGCCATTCTTCCAGCGTGGCACGCCGCTTGCTAAACCTCATGCAACTGCATCATGTCCTTCTTGAGGTTATTCATGGCCAAGGCCGAAGCCCCCGTCGTCGAAGCACCCAAACCACCGAGCAACCGTGGCTTGGTCATAACCCTGGTGCTGGCGCTAGTGTTGATTTCCTGCGTCTGCGGCTACGCGTTGTTCACCCTGCGCGGACAGAGCGTGCAAGCCGAAGGCGTGGCGGCAGCGTCGGATAAAAGAACCCCCGAGCTATACCTGCCGCTGGAACCATCCTTCGTCGTCAACTTCAAGGGCGACGAGCAGCAGACCTACCTGCAAGTGGGTGTGACCTTGATGTCGCACGATCCGGCCGCGATCGAAGCGGCGAAGAACGCCGATCCGGTGATCCGCAATGCGCTCGTGCTGCTTTTCAGCAGCCAGACCGGCGCAGATCTGAACGACGTACAGGGCAAGCAGAAACTGCAGGCCAAGGCGCTCGATGCCGTGCGCAAGATTCTCAACGATCGCCTGGGCCGCCCGGGTGTCGACGCGCTCTATTTCACCAGTTTCGTGATGCAGTAACGGAGTAGCGCGATGAGCGACCTGCTTTCCCAGGAAGAAATCGACGCGCTGCTCAATGGCGTGGACGGCGGCACGGTAGAGACCGGTGGCGACGAGCCGCCGCCGCCCGGCGCCGTGCTCGACTACGACTTCACCCAGCAGGATCGGATTGTCCGTGGCCGCCTGCCGACGCTGGAAATGGTCAATGACCGCTTCGCGCGCTTTTTTCGCACCGGCGTTTTCAATGTGCTGCGCAAGGCTTGCGAGGTGTCGGTCAATGGCGTGCGCATGCTCAAGTTCAACGAGTACGTGCATGGCCTGGCGGTGCCGAGCAACCTGAACCTGGTGCGCATCAAGCCGCTGCGTGGTACCGGCCTGGTGGTGATCGAGCCGCGGCTGGTGTTTTCAACTATCGATAATTTCTTCGGTGGCGATGGTCGCTATCACGCACGCATCGAAGGTCGCGATTTCACGCCGACCGAGAACCGCGTGATCCAGATCATGTTGAACGAAGTGTTCACCGCCATGACCGAGGCATGGGCACCGGTGCTCGGATTGCAGTTCGAATTCATCAATTCGGAAATCAACCCGCAGTTCGCCAATATTGTCAGCCCTACCGAGACCGTGGTGGTGTCGCGTTTCCACGTGGAGCTCGATGGTGGCGGCGGGGAGATCCACCTGACCATGCCGTACTCGATGGTCGAGCCGATCCGTACCTTGCTCGATGCTGGCGTACAGAGCGACCGCGTCGAGCGTGACGATCGCTGGGCCGAGGCGCTACACGAAGAAATCATGGATGCGGAAGTGGAACTGAGTTCCTTGCTGATCGAATCGCAGATCAGCATCGGCGATTTTCTCAAGCTGCGACCGGGTGATGTGATCCCGGTGCAGATGCCTGACATGTCCACGGTATTTGCCGAGGACGTGCCGATTTTTCGCGGTCGCTATGGCCAATCCAACGGGCGCAATTCGGTGCGCTATCAAGGGCCAGCGGCCCGGCGCAGCGTGCGCCTGGTAAACGACACTTTTACGGAGACCACTACGGTATGACTCACAGCGACGCAACGCCCGCCGAACTCGGCGGCACCAATGATTTCGAAGCGATCAACCGTGTCGTGGGCGAGTCGGACGTCAACCTGGACATGATCCTGGACGTGCCGGTGACGCTGGCGATGGAAGTCGGTCGTACCCGCATCAGCATCCGCAACCTGCTGCAGCTCAACCAGGGCTCGGTGGTGGAACTGGACCGCGCCGCAGGCGAGCCGCTGGACGTATTCGTCAACGGCACGCTGGTGGCACACGGCGAAGTGGTGGTGATCAACGAGAAGTTCGGTATTCGCCTGACCGACGTGATCAGCCCCTCCGAGCGCGTGCGCAAGCTGCGCTGAGAGACAGGCCCGAATATGCTCATCGCACTTGCCGTTGCCACGCCTATCGCCGCCGCACCCGACGTGAATGTCGGTGGCGAACTGCTGCGCGTGGTGCTCAGCCTTGGCGCCATCATCGTGGTGATTCTCGCTGCCGGCTGGTTCACGCGGCGGCTGCAAGGTCGCGCGCAGGTCGGTGGTCGCCGCATTCGTTGCGTGGAAACCTTTGCCGTCGGAGCGCGCGACCGGCTGCTCTTGATCGAGGCGGACGGCAAGCGCCTGCTGGTTGGTGCGGGGCAGGGTGGCATGCGCACGCTGCACGTCTACGAGGCTGAGGTCACGCCAATCGCCGCTGTGCAGCCAGCCCCGCTGGCACCCAATTTTGGCGAGTTGCTCAACCGCTGGAAGCGCAAATGATGAAGATGTTGCGCATGTTGTTGGTGTTGGCCTTGCTGTTGCTGCCTTTTGCCGCCTCCGCCGATCCGGCGGCAGGCATCCCCGTGCTGACCGTACAGAACGCAGGCGGAGCGCAGAACTGGACACTGTCGTTGCAGGTGCTGGCACTGTTGACGGTGCTGACGCTGCTGCCGGCTGCGTTGCTGATGATGACCTCGTTCACGCGCATCGTGATCGTGCTTGGCTTTCTGCGCCAGGCCTTGGGCACGCAGTCGACGCCGCCGAACCAAGTGATCATAGGTCTGTCGTTGTTCCTGACGTTGTTCGTGATGTCGCCGGTGCTCAACCACGCGTATACGGAAGGCGTCAAACCGTATATGGATGGGCAGATGGGCGCCGAGCAGGCGCTTGCGGCAACGACGTCACCGTTCAAGCACTTCATGCTCGACCAGACGCGTGATTCGGATTTGCAGCTGTTCACCAAGCTGGCGGGCGAGAAACCCTATGCCAGCAAGGATGATGTCCCGTTGCGCGTGGCCATGCCCGCGTTCATGACCAGCGAGCTGAAAACCGCATTCCAGATGGGCTTTCTGCTGTTTATTCCGTTCCTGATCATCGATCTTGTGGTCGCCAGCGTGCTGATGTCGATGGGCATGATGATGGTCTCGCCGGTAACGATCTCGCTGCCGTTCAAGATCATGCTGTTTGTGTTGGTCGATGGTTGGTCGCTGTTGCTGGGCACGTTGGCCGGGAGCTTCTACACATGACGCCCGAGTGGGTCATCGAATTCGGCCAGCACGCGCTCTACGTGGCCATGTTGATCGCTGCGCCCCTGTTGCTGACCGCGTTGGCGGTTGGCTTGCTGATCGGCGTCATCCAGGCGGCGACGCAGATCAACGAAATGACGTTGAGCTTTATTCCAAAGCTGATCGCCATGGCATGTGTCGGCCTGATCACCGGCCCCTGGATGCTGCGCACGCTGGTGCAGTTCACGCGCCATGTGATCGAGGGTTTGCCCGGGGCGATGAAGTGACTACCGTGCAACTCGTCCAGCTGCAGGCATGGCTGGGCGGTTTGCTGTGGGCCTTCGGTCGGGTGAGCGGCATGTGCCTGGTGGCGCCGATCTTCAGTTCGACCATGGTCCCCATGCGTGTGCGCCTGGTAGTGGCACTGACGCTGACCGCGGTGCTTGCACCGCTGGCACCCACCGATATCGACCTGCTTACCGGGGCTGGCCTGGTCAGCATGATCTCGCAATTGCTGATCGGCACGGCCATCGGCTTCGTCTTGCAGCTGGCATTTCAGGCGGTGTCCTTCGGTGCACAGTTGATTTCGCAAAGCATGAACCTGGGTTTCGCCGAAGCGGTCGACCCGTTGGCCGGTGGCAGTTCGGCGGTGCTGGGGCAGATCTACGGTTTGCTGGTCACCCTGCTGTTCCTGGTGATGGACGGACATCTGCGCCTGATCGCGTTGCTTGCCGACAGTTTTCACACCTTGCCTCCGGGTACGGCCACGATCAGTCCCGATGGCCTGTATGCGATCACCCAGTTCGGTACGCAGTTCTTTGCCGGCGCGGTACGCGTAGCGCTGCCGGCGATGACATCGTTGTTGGTGGTCAATATCGGTTTTGCGGCGATCAGTCGCGCCGCGCCATCGATGAATCTGTTCGCGGTAGGTTTTCCGATCACGGTGTCGCTGGGCTTTATCGCCTTGTGGTTGTCTTTGCGTAGCCTGCATGGCGCATTCGATGCGATCCAGGAATCGGCCTGGTCGCTGATGCGCGAACTGGTCGGGGGGTAGCCCGATGGCCGACCAGGAACAGGAAGACCGCACCGAACAACCATCAGAAAAACGTATTCGCGAAGCGCGCGAGAAGGGCGATCTGCCGCGTTCGCGCGATCTATCCGGTTCGATGGTGGTGTTGGCGGCGATAGCGGCGCTCATTTCGACCGGGCACGATGCCATGGAGCACGTGCGCGCCATCTATCGGCTCGGCTTGAGTTATCCGCGCGATGCGCTGTTTGCCGGCCAGTTGCCTGCCCATGCCTGGTACGGCGCCCTGCATGAGGCAGTAGGGATCGTTGCGCCGATTGCCGTGGCGACCTTGCTCGCCGCGCTCGGTGCGCCGACCTTGCTCGGCGGCCTCAATTTCAGCGCCGAAGCCTTGCAGCCGAAGTTCGAACGACTCGACCCGATCAGTGGCCTGGGCAAGATCTTCGCCATGCGCGGCCTGGTCGAACTCGGCAAATCGCTGTTGAAGTTGTTGATGATCGGAGGCGCGCTGTTGATCCTGATGCGCAGCTGGCAGCCGGAAATCATGCAGACAGGTCGTGGCGTAGTCGGCGTCGGCATCAGCGAGTCGATACAACTGCTGGGCCGTGCAGGCCTGATCTTCGCCGTGATGCTGGGCCTGATCGGCGGTGTCGACGCGATCTGGCAGCGCTTCGACTACACCCGCCGCCAGCGCATGACCAAGCAGGAGCTGCGCGACGAGCACAAGGAGTCCGACGGCAGCCCGGAGCTGAAAGGCCGCATTCGTCAGGTGCAACAGCAGTTGTCACGCCGCCGCATGATGCAGGAGCTGCCCAAGGCCGACGTCGTCATCGTCAACCCGACCCACTTTGCCGTCGCCCTGCAATACGACGACGGCCGTATGCGCGCACCCAAGGTGATCGCCAAGGGTGTCGATGTTCTGGCGCAACAGATTCGCCTTGTCGCCAGCAGTCACCGCATCCCGTTGGTCGAGGCGCCTCCGTTGGCACGCGCCTTGTATGCAACTACCGATATCGGACGGGAAGTACCTGCTTCCCTGTACGTGGCCGTCGCTCAGGTGCTGGCTTACGTATATCAGGTGAAACAGGCAGTTACACACGGCATGACGCCGCCCGAGCCGCCCAGACCCGAGGTCGATCCGGACCTGATGGGCCCTTATCGCGACAATTGATTGACGGATGTAAGCATGGCCGCCGTTGGTGCAATCGAAACACTGAAGCAGGCAGGACGCAGGGGCGCCGGCGCGCCGATCATCATGCTGGCGATGCTGGCGATGATGATGTTGCCGCTGCCGCCGTTCATCCTGGACATGCTCTTCAGCTTCAACATCGCGTTGTCGCTGGTGATTCTGCTGGCAGTGATCTACGTGATGCGGCCGCTGGAGTTCGCTGCATTCCCCACCGTGGTACTGATGGCGACCTTGCTGCGTCTGGCGCTGAATATCGCCTCCACCCGCGTCGTGCTGCTGCACGGCCATGACGGCCCCGGCGCCGCCGGCAAGGTGATCGAGGCGTTCGGCGAGTTCGTCATCGGCGGCAATTTCGCGGTTGGCCTGGTGGTGTTCGCGATCCTGACCATCATCAACTTCGTGGTGATCACCAAGGGCGCCACCCGCGTGTCCGAAGTGACCGCTCGCTTCACCCTGGACTCGATGCCCGGCAAGCAGATGGCGATCGACGCCGACCTCAACGCTGGCCTGTTGACGCAGGAACAGGCGCGCGAGCGACGCCAGGAAGTGCGCGAGGAAGCAGATTTCTACGGTTCCATGGACGGTGCCTCGAAATTCGTTCGCGGCGACGCGACCGCCGGTATCCTGATCCTGCTGATCAACATCGTCGGCGGCTTCTTCGTCGGCGTGATGCAGCACGGCCTGTCCGCTGGCGAAGCGGCGCGAACCTATACCTTGCTGACGATCGGTGACGGCCTGGTGGCGCAGGTGCCCTCGCTGATGTTGTCGATCGCCACCGCGGTCATCGTGACGCGCGTGTCGCGCTCCGAAGACATGGGCAAGCAGCTGGTTGGCCAGGTCTTTGGCCAGCCGCGCGCGCTGGCGGTTGCCGGCGCGGTGCTCTGCGTCATGGGCATGATTCCCGGCATGCCCAATATCGCCTTCCTGTTGCTCGGCGGCACGTGCGGTGGCGCGGCATGGCTGATGATCAAGCGCAAGCGCGAAGCCGAGGAACGTCTCGCCGCCGCGCCGCTCGAGGCATTGCCCGCGCCGGTCCCCGGCGAGAAGCTGGAGCTTGGCTGGGACGACGTCGCCAGCGTCGATCCGGTTGGCCTGGAAGTGGGCTACCGGCTGATTCCGCTGGTCGACAAGGCCCAGGGCGGCGAGCTGATGGGACGCATCAAATCAGTGCGCCGCAAGCTCTCGCAGGAGCTGGGCTTTCTCGTGCCCGCGGTGCATATCCGCGACAACCTGGATCTGGGGCCCAACGCGTACCGCGTCACGCTGATGGGCGTGCCGATGGGTGAGGCGGAGGTCTATAACGAGCGCCTGCTGGCAATCAATCCGGGCCGCGTGCACGGCACCCTGCAAGGCATCGCCACGCAGGACCCGGCGTTCGGCCTGGAGGCGGTATGGATCGAAACCGGGCAACGCGACCATGCGCAGAGCCTGGGCTATACCGTGGTCGACCCGGCTACCGTGATCGCCACGCATCTTTCGCACATCCTGCAGGGGCACGCGCACGAACTGCTCAGCCACCAGGACGTGCAGCAGCTGCTGGACCGCCTGGCCGCCAGCGCACCCAAGCTGGTCGAAGACCTGGTGCCCAAGCGCTTGTCGCTGGGCGTGGTGGTCAAGGTGCTGCAGAACCTGCTCGCCGAGCGGGTGCCGATCCGCAACATGCGCAGCATCGTCGAATCCTTGGCGGAGCATGCCGGCCAGAGTCAGGATCCCGGCACGCTTACCGCCGCCGTCCGTGTCGCCCTGGGTCGCCAGATCGTCCAGGAGATCGCCGGCCTGGGTACCGAGATTCCGGTCATCACGCTGGCGCCGGAACTGGAGCAGATCCTGCTCGGATCGCTTGGCAACGCGGGTGCGGCGGGCGCGGCGGTCGAACCGGGCCTGGCCGATCGCCTCCAGCAGAGCGTCGCGGAGGCCGCGCGGCGACAGGATCAGAGCGGCGAACCGGCGGTATTGCTGGTGCCGCCGCAGCTTCGTCCGTGGCTCGCACGCTTCACCCGCCACGTGGCACAGAACCTGCACGTACTTGCTTACAACGAGGTGCCTGACAACCGCCGGGTTCGGTTGGTGCAGGCGCTGGGACGCTAAGTCGAGAAATGAGCAACGAGGAGCGAGGAATGAGTAGCGAGAGCGTAACCATGATCGGCTGCTGTCACTCCGCACAGACGGTATTTGCGCACGGCAATCGTCTTGCGCTCTCGCTACTTGTTCCTTGCATCTATTTCCTGGGTGTATACGCATGAAGATCAAACGTTTCGTCGCCTCCGATATGCGCCAGGCGATGCGCGAAGTTCGCGAGGAGCAGGGGCCCGATGCGGTGATCCTGTCGACGCGTCGACTCGATGACGGTATCGAGATCATCGCGGCGGTCGATTACGACGAAGCGTTGGTGCGCGAAGCCGCTCGACATGGCGCGCCACTGCCGGGCACCCGGTCGGAAGCGCCGGCAGCCACCCCCACGCCGCCCAAGCCCGAGCGCACGCCGTTGCTGACGCGCGCCAAGCAGGCGATCGCGGCTGCTCATGCACCGGCGCCTGCTGCCTCAAGCATCCAGCAAACGCCGCAGATGGCGGTGCCTGCACGAATCGAAAGCCCGGAGGCGTCACGCGCCGATGCACCGTTGCGCGACATAAGCGTTGCGCCCGAGCGTGCCGTACGTCCCGATCCGCAGCAGCCGTATGAAACTGCTGCGCAAGCCGCGCAAGCCGCGCAAGCCGCACAAGCTGCACAAGCTGCACCGTCGTCCGCATCGCGTGTCGAACCGGCGCCGATTCAATCGATGCTTGAACGCGCGGCCCAGGACAGTGCGCGCATGCGCGCCGAACTCGGCGACCTGCGTTCGATGCTCGAAACCCAGCTGTCGAGCCTGGCGTGGAACGATATGGAGCGTCGCCATCCGCTGCGCGCGCGTATCCTGCGTGACCTGACCAGGCTTGGCATCGAAGCCGATGTCGCGCGCAAGTTGATCGACGAACTACCCGATCAGATCAGTGCCGAACAGGCGCGTTACCTGCCCTTGGGCGTGCTCAGCCGCAGTCTCGCAGTGAGCGGTCGCGATCTGGCGGCCACCGGTGGCGTCATCGCGTTGGTCGGCCCGACCGGCGTGGGCAAAACCACTACCATCGCCAAGCTGGCCGCGCGTGCAGTGCTGCGCCATGGCGCGGGACAGGTCGCGCTGATCAGTACCGACAACTACCGCATCGGTGCCGCTGCCCAGCTCGAACACTATGGGCGTCTGCTCGGCGTGCGTGTTTTCCCCGCACACGATGCGGTCAGCCTGCGCCAGGTGCTTACCTCGCTGAGCGGTCGCCAGGCAGTATTGGTCGACACCGCGGGCGTAGCCGGCAACGATCCACGCCTGCAGCAACAGATGGAGTTGCTGCACGACGCCGGCGACGTGCGCGTATGTGTGGCGATGGCCGCCAATACGCAGGCGCAGGCGCTAGACGCCACCATTCGTGCCTACCTGCCGCTGAAGCCGCAGGCGTGCATTCTGACCAAGCTGGACGAGACGCCGAATCTCGGTGGTGCCTTGTCCACGCTTATCCGTCATCACCTGCCACTCGACTACGTTACCGATGGCCAGCGTGTACCCGAAGACATTGCCGCCGCCGATGCGCGGGCATTGGTTTGTCGCGCCGCGCAGGCCCTGAAGACGAGCGGCAACACTGAAGACACCACCATGGCCGATCGATTCGGCCTCAGCCTGGCGAGTGCCTGACGCAATGGGAACCTTGGCGATGAATCAGGCGTGGGGGTTACGGCAGATGTTTCCTGCCCTTGCGGCACTGCGCGCGCGCGATGCGCACGCCGGCGAACATCTGCGTGGAGACCAGGCGATGGGTTTGAGTTCGACAGTGCCGCGGCCGCGCACCCGCGCGATCACGATTGCGGGCGGAAAAGGCGGCGTGGGTAAGTCCACCGTCGCGGTGAACCTGGGCATGGCGCTGTCGATGGCCGGGCACGACACCATGCTGCTCGATGCGGACATGGGGCTGGCCAACGTCGACGTGTTGCTCGGTCTCACGCCTTCGCGCCATATCGGCCACCTGCTTGACGGTAGCTGCACGCTGGACGAGTTGGCGGTGACCGCACCGCACGGCCTGAAGATCATCCCGGCCGGCTCGGGCGCCCGCCGCCTTGCACAGCTCAGCAATGGCGAGCATGCGGCGGTGATCCGCGCCTTTGACGAACTGGCGCGGCCGCCCCGATACCTGCTGGTCGACACCGCCGCCGGCGTCTCCGACAGCGTGGCGATGTTCGCCGCAGCGGCCGACGACGTCATTCTGGTGGTCTGTGACGAGCCGGCCTCGCTGACCGATGCCTATGCCCTGATCAAGGTACTCAGCCGCGACTTCGGCGTGCGCCGCTACCGCGTGGTGGCCAATATGGTGCGCCATGCGGGTGAAGCTAAGCACTTGTATGAAAAGCTTTCTCGGGTCAGCGACCGGTTTCTGGACGTCGCGCTCGACTTCATGGGGATGATCCCGCACGACGAGTACCTGCGACGGGCGATCCGTCGCCAGTGCGCGGTGGTCGATGCCGCTCCGGGCAGCCGGTCGGCACAGGGATTCAAGCAATTGGCAGGTGCGGTCGATACATGGGGTGAACCCGAGTACCCCAACCACGACCGGATCGCCTTCTTTGGTGGTCAGGCAGCGTTGGAGCCAAGCCTGGCAGGGGATGGGTGGGCGAGATGAGCGTGGCTTCCGAATATCTGCAATTGCAACG
>Ga0207695_10003074_pt1 | contig 23909 bp, 29 predicted proteins | sample KBSC54metaG_FD_184354 | JGI IMG/M metagenome (GOLD analysis project Ga0207695, IMG submission 184354) | Corn rhizosphere microbial communities from Kellogg Biological Station, Michigan, USA - KBS C5-4 metaG (SPAdes) (version 2) | ecosystem: Host-associated > Plants > Roots > Rhizosphere > Soil...
CTCCACCGCGCGGGCCAGGAAATTGACCAGTTCGGTACCCTGAAGCTCCTGAAATAATAACGGATCGCGGCTGCCTAGCGCGAGCATGCCTAGCGGCACTTCGGGCATCAATTCCAGGCGCAATAACAACTGCGAGCGCACCAGCGGCGCGGCGGGGCCAAAGACAATCGGATCACCGACCATATTGCTGTCCATGATGGCGGCCTCTTGCTCCAACCAGAATTCGGTCATACCTGGTTGCACAATGCGCACGCCCATGCGCTGTAAATCCGGCTGAATGGGATTGTCCGATTCAATCAACAACGATACCGCATCGACATCAAAAATACTGACAAAGTCATGTAAAATCAGTTCGGCGACCTCGCCAAAACTTTGCGCCTCCATCAGCATTAAAATGGACTGATGCACACGGCTGATGGAATGCAAATTGGCGCGGGAATTCGCGATCAATTCGCGCTGCTGTTGTTTTAACCAATCATAATTCGCCTGCAAGCGCCGCAACATGAATTGTTGAAAATCCGGCACGCCTTCGCCCTTGCGGTTTTCGGGTGGCGTTAAGCTTTCCAGTAGTCCCGGATTTTCCAGTAAAAAATTCGGCCGTGCGCGCAAAAAGGCGATGACATCTTCAGGCAACACATCTGCAATCGGCGCGGGCGAATCCATAGTCCGATGGTGGCGGAATTATCTTCGCCGTAAAAGGCATAATTGCGCGAATCGCAGTGCGAATCTGTTGAATTGCATGCCCAAAGTGAGGTATGATGGAAAAATGCATCAAACTTATTCCCCGCGCGGTTTTACCTTGCTTGAAACTGTGCTTGTTCTGGCTATTATCGGCTTGGTCTCAGGTGCCATCTGGATCGGCTATAGCAGTGCGGTGCGCTACGGCAATAATGAAAAACAGGATCAGCAAATTGCAGGACTGCTGCAGATGTCACGTGATTACCTGCAGCAATTTAATGAGAGTAATATTAACTATTATAACCTGGCAAGCACAGCCAAGAATATTACCTCATTTTTCATCAATCCCAATTTGCTGCCATCCAGTGTTCAGACCGCTACCAATCCCATCCCCGTCCAGTATGGTACCGGATTAACCATTTCGACTTTTCCCAGCACTGGAAACCCTTACAATACTGGGCCACTGGTTATGTTAAGTTTGGCCGGTCTTGATAAGTCATCTTGCGTGGACATCCTAGACCGCTGGGGTGGCAGCCCAACCCGCATCGCCAGCAGCGGCATAGCAGCGATTGCTGTTACTTTAACGCCTATTAATAGTAAAACAGATATCGCAGGCAATGATAAACTTAGTGGACTCCTTGCCGCCTCTTTGCAAACGTCTGATATTATACCTCTATGCGTTGGATCTAATAATACCATCGACCTTATTTTCCGCCTGAATCCATAACCGCCATTAATTGCCGCGCGGCATAAGGGGCTGACATCAGGCCGCGTGACCCCAATCCCGTCAGGTAAAATAACCCCGGCGCAACCTGGCCGTAGAGCGGCATATGATTGGCAGTTGTCGCGCGCACCGCAGCACGACCGGTGCAAATTTCAGGCGTGATGTTTTGGATAGCATTAAAAACAGGCAAAATACGTGCCAAGTTTTTCAGTGCTGCAATATTTTTTCCATGCGCGGAGGTGGTCACGACTGCATCACTCGCATGTTCATAGGTTGCGCCGATAATGTGGGATTCATTCGCGCTTTGCGGCGGCAACGCGTAATGACCAAAGGACAAAGCATATGGCAGTGCGGGCAGTGCATCATACGGCACCATCGTAATTTGCCCAGCGCGTGGGCGGATTTGGGTTTGAATATCGGGTGGTAAAAGTTCGATGTGATTGCCACTGGCAATAATGATGTTTCTGGCTGTCAAAATTTCATTTTGATCTGTCGCAGCACGCCAATGATGATGATATTCCAATTTTTGAATTCTTGTCGCCGTGCAAACAGGCGTATTACCAATCAGCGCGCGCACCCATTGCGTTGGATCAATCACCTTTGCGCGTGGCCAGAGCAGCGCATCGCTCCGGCATTCGACTTGCAGCCTGTGCGCGGCTTGCGGCACGGATAAATATTCTAAATCTGTTGCATCAAATCCGGCAAGGGCGGGTGCAGTGTGAAAACGCGTTTCGGTTTCATCCTTAGGAAATTGCAGGATACACTGCTGCAAAACCGGCATGGATAATTTTTCAAAAACTTCTAAACCGTAATGCCAAGCTGCATGATAAAAACGCCGCATGGCATCATCGCCCAGGGATAAAAAAGGCCGCATGATGCCCTTCGGATTCCCGCTGGCGCCCATCGCAATTTCGGGCGCGCTATCGACGATCAAAACATCACGCCCGCGCAGTTCATGCGCGATGGCAGCGCCAGCGATGCCTGCACCGATAATGATGAATTCGTATTTCGGGCTAACCATTATAATGCGCTATAATGTGTTCGCGTTTATGCGCGAAGCCCTTGGTTTTTGTCACGGTGAAATTATTATTTTCCAGGCCGCGTTTCACTATACCAGCAGCGGTAAAGGTCGTCACGCGTGCGTCGGGTGCGGACAGACGCGCGAGCTCAGGATACAATTCATCGCGCCACATGTTTGGATTTTTTCTGGGCGCAAAGCCATCCAAATACCAGGCATCCTGCCGCCGCCGCATGGCGCGCAGCATGTCCAAAACTTCGCCCCATAACAGCATCAGCGTAATATGGGGTGCTGGATAACAAATATGCATACCTGCCTCGGTGCCCGGATAAACGTTTAATAATTGTTGTGCAGAAATTTGCAGTTCTGGCCAGGCAGGATAAATTTTTTCTAGTTCCAATTTTTCCAGAGGATATAAATCAATACCGGTGTAGGTCAGGTGTGCATCCGGCGCGGCAATTTTCTGCCACGCATCCAGCGTCAATAAAAAATTCAGCCCCGTGCCAAAACCCAATTCGCTGATATGGAAATGTTCATGTCCCGCCCAAACTTCCGGCACGCCGATGCCATCCAGAAAAACATAACGGCTTTCACCGATACCGTCGGCAGGGTTGAAATAGATGTCATCAAACTGCGAGCTGAATATTTTTTGCTGCATTTTATCCCCCTACCCAAAATTGCTACGCAATTTTTGGCTCCCCGCAAGGGGGAGGTTATTTTTTATGCAGCATTTGTGGTCAAACCATCACGTCCGTAATCGTCGGAAAAGCGTTCGATATCGTCTTCGCCGACATAATCGCCGCACTGTACTTCAATAACTTCTAATACTTCATCACTACCGTTGGTCAGGCGATGCATCGCGCCTTTGGGAATATAGGCCGAAGTATTGGGCGTTAATTCACGCCGGATTTGCGATTTGCTTTCGATAATTTCAACTTCCGCAATACCGCGCACCACAACCCAATGTTCGGAGCGATGCTGATGTCGTTGCAACGACAGCCGCGCGCTGGGTTTAACAATGATTTTTTTCACCTTGAAATCTGGCCCTTCAACAATTGTTTCGTAACTGCCCCAGGGCCGATGCACGCGCCGCGGTGCCGATAATTCTTCGCGCCGTCCTTCGCGCAGTTTTTCAATCACGGCTTTAATTTCCTGCGGCTGATGACGCGAGGACACCATCACGACATCCGGCGTCGCCACCACCACGGCGTCCTGCAAACCATAGGTCGCGACCAAGGGGCGCTCCGTGCGGATATAACAATTTTCTGTCGCATGCGTGATGATATCACCTAGCAAGACATTATGGTTTTCATCCTGCTGCCCGATGTCCCACAACGCGGCCCAGGAACCGATATCGCTCCAACCTAAATCGCACGGTACCACGCCCGCATGCTGGGTGTGCTCCATTACTGCGTGATCGATGGAGCGGCTAGGGGCAAATTCATAAGCTGGCGCAGACAGATAGATGGCATCATATTGATGTTTGGCGTCGCGAAATGCAGCCTCCGCCAGCTCCGCGATTTTCGGTGCATAGGTTTTCAGTTCGCGCAAATAAACATCCGCACGTGATAAAAACATGCCCGAATTCCACAACCATGCGCCGGACTGCCACAATTGTTCCGCCCGCGCCGCATCGGGTTTTTCAACGAAATGTGAGACTCGGTATGCGCCAGCGGCATTTTGCATTTCTTCACCACGCGCAATATAACCATAGCCTGTCGCAGCAAAACGCGGTGCGATGCCAAAGGTCATAAGCTGGCCCAGCTCCGCCGCCGGGGCTGCTGTTTTGACCGCGGCAGCCAGGGCGGCTTCATCCTGAATCACATGGTCGGCGGGCAGCACCCACAGCAGCACATTCGGGTTACGCGATAAGGCCAGATGCGCGGCGCAGGCAATGGCAATAGCGGTATTCCGCCCGACGGGTTCCAATAATAATTGCGCCGGCCCTAAGTGCAATTCCGCCACCTGTTCCGCCGCGATAAAACGGTGATCGTTATGTAACACTATAACCGGTTTTTCCAGCGTTATTCTGCGTGCGCGGCGCAAAGTCGCCTGGAGCAACGTGCAATCGCCGGTTAATTGCAAAAACTGTTTGGGGTACATTTCGCGCGACAGCGGCCACAAACGCGTCCCGGATCCGCCCGCCAGAATGATTGGAATGATATTTTCTGCCGCCCCATTTGCCATGGGCGAAGCGTAGCGTTATAGTCGCCGCATGCCAATGCACTTGACGCAAGTTTCCGACCTACCGGACACGCGCGTGGTCGAGATTCTGGACCGCGCCGCCGCGATCAAAGCCGCACCAGAAAAATTTCAGAAATCGTTAGATGGCAAAATCCTCGGCCTGATGTTTTTTGAACCCTCAACGCGCACATATTTTTCCTTCGCCAGCGCGATGATGCGCGGCGGCGGCAATATGCTGGGCTTTAACGGCATTGAGTGGACTTCCATGGTCAAGGGCGAATCCATCGAAGACACCGCGCGCATGATGGCGAGTTATGTAGATGTACTGGTCTGCCGCCACCGCGATATCGGCACCAATCAAAAACTGGCGGCGGTTGTCAATATTCCCGTCATCAATGCGGGCGAAGGCACCGGCGAGCATCCCACACAAACCCTGACGGATTTATTCACCATCCGCGAACGTTTCGGCCGCCTGGACATCCGCATGGGTTTATATGGTGATCTGAAACATAGCCGCACCATTCATTCGATTGTGCTGCTGGGCAGCCGTTTGGGCATGAGCTTTTACGGCTTCGCGCCGCACGGATTTGAATTGCCGCAGCCATATATTGATGCAATTAAAAAGAATGGGGGCAGTTACCAAAACGATCCGGAATTTCCGCCTAAGAAATTAGACCATCTGAATGCGCTTTATATCAATCGCCTGCAAAAAGAGCGTTTGGGTATCGACCAACCGCCGCCGAGTTATTTTGATGTGCCCCTGGTGACGCCCGAGTTCGCGCGCAATCTGTCGCCAGATTGCATTGTGATGGATCCCCTGCCGCGCATTAACACGACCGATCCGGCCTTTGATAAAGATGAGCGCGCGGTTTATTTCACCCAAGCTGCCAACGGCGTGCCGGTGCGGATGGCGTTGATACAGTTGTTGTTATAGGATATAAAAATCGTTACTAATTGAAGTTCCTGCAATGTTGACAGCCCCTAGAGATTTCACCCTAGGAATTTTCGGCATATTTTGAACCGCCCTATCCTGGGGAAGTTCATTAATACCACGCAAGGACGCAACCTTATCAGCAGCCTTACAACTTTGCATCTTAAGGTATGCCGCACGTAACAACCGTTTATAAGCAGATTTATTTGTGACGCGATAGAAAGTTCTTTCTCCTTTAATGAGACGTCTTAATTCATTGCCAACTGTATCTTCACTCAGAACGATTGGCGACCAACGTTCGGGAGTCTTCGGTCCATCAAAATAAATGATATTCAGCCTGATACATGGAACTTCTCCAGAAGGTCCTGTCATTTTATAAAGACCTTTGATTGGGTAAATCAGAGCCATTTTATTTTCCTGTGTTAAGTAAATGAGGGTATGAGCAAAACTCATGGCTATCTATCATTTTAAGGTCAAGAAATTTACCCATCTCACGCGCTCCTGTTGCAATCTTTAAATATCAACCAAACGCACAAGCTGCGCTGAGCGCATCCGGGATGCACCCGATATTTGATGCGGAACGCGAGCAGGAACATAAAACGGAATTCCTGTTGGGATATGGCTCGGCCGATTTGCTGGATTTTCATCAAGCGGTGGTAGCGATTTAGACGTTCCACCGCCTTCTCTAAAATCCGCGATGTCATGCACAGCATCTTCGATTAATTTTAAGAAAGCGGCTTTTGCTTCAGGTGTGATGGGATAATCATTCTTTAACTGAAAGGTTAATCCATTATTCAATGTCTGAGACGCTTCGGCCCGGATTTGCCAGCTTTGCGTCCCATCTGGATTATCCCAGAGACAATCAAATCTAACCATGATCGTCCCCGGGGCGGCAGGCAAGGTATAAAGGCCCGGATGCCGGAAAACTTGCGTAATCATTGACTCAGAAATCGTCATATTTGTTCTCCTATAAATAAATTACACCCGAAGGCATATCTCAACCCAATACCCAAAGTCAAGAAATTTGGCGCTCTCCCCTGCCCCGTTGCAATCCCTAGGGAACATCTCCGGTTTGAACAACGCCACACAGAGGTAAATGAACAACGAGCTAGAGTAGATTGAGTTTGCGGCATTAAACTATATCCTTTTATAATATATTGTGATGTTTCATCATAATTTTATAGCCGAGGCAATTATCTGACATTGCTTTTTCTACTGAATGTCTTGAAGCTATCAGACAGAAATAGGCACAAGCAAGAAATTTAATCGTTTTGCGTGAGGCTGATTGATCAATATCAGATTATGAATTGGGCTGTGGTGCGGAATATTGTTTAAGGTCGTTAAGCCTGCTGGTTGGAAAAAATCCGAAAATACGCCGGTCTTGAATTTCAAATCCCACTGCGGTTTCGGGCGCATCGAAACCCGATACCCGCCAGATTGTATCACGGCCTTCCTGCGTGCTTGTAATTTTAATGACGCGCTCCCGTGCAAGGTTTTCAATGGTGCCAATGGCGGATTGCACTGGCTCACTTTCATAGGCGGAAGAAAAAGACTTATGCCGGCCTAACACAAACCCGGCTATGCCCAACGCGCACGAGCTGAGTATGCTGCGCGCAAGTTGATCCGAGTGTATCGCGAAAGGAAGGGTGGCCGCGGCAGCCGCTGCACAGGTTGCCAGGCCCAAGAAAATACCTTTGGCGATTACTTTCTGCCGACGAGCGTCGAGTAATTTTAGAGCGTCCAGGGCAACCGTGTTCGTTAGATATTGATTGCGCGTCATGCAGCGCAACACTTTTTCAGGCAAAAGGCCTGTTATATCAATGCCGCCCATTTCATCATCTGGGTTGCGCGTGACCCAGTATGGGAAGTAACCCTCTTCTTCAATTCTAACTACTTTAATCTTTTTATTATTAACGCATTCTTCAAAATCTCGTTCGCTGCGCTTTAGGCGTTTTGCGTTCGGTGCTGCGAATGCCATCGCAGGTATTAAATTTATGATACCTAAAATCCCGCTGAAAAGAAGAATGTACCCTGATCTTTGCACGCAGTTTGATAATTGCGTTGCATTATCAACTATGGGTGTCGTTCCCAAGTAAGCCCCGACCCCCATTGATATGGCGACCAGCCTTCCCCCAACTTTAGCGATATTTTTTTCAGTATCAGTGCCTGTAACGATTCCCGCTAAAGCTTTTCGGGCTTGTTCATCTGTTAGGTGATAAAAATCTGACATTCTTCTCTGCAAATCCACATATAAATCTAATTTTCAATTAATGATGAGGGCTAATTTAGATTAAAATAAACGCCAAAAGCAAGAAATTTAATTGTCTCGTGTATGGTTTTTCATCTCCAGAGTCACGCGGTTCATCAGTTCGGATGGCTGGCCGGATAGCAGCAGGGGGAAATGCCGGGTGATGGATGTTAAAAACGGCGACAGCCATTTTTTTTCGGCGGCAGAGAAGTTTGATAACACGTAATCGGCGGTATCCATGAGCGTGCCGTTTTCTAATTCAGGCGGGCGCCCGATACCCAAGCGGACGCGCCAATAATTTGTTCCAATGGCGGCGTCAATCGATTTCAAGCCATTGTGGCCGCCGTGACCGCCGCCTTGCTTAAGGCGGATTTTGCCTGGTGCCAGTTCGATTTCATCATGCAGAATGATGACGTTTTCTGGCCCGATTTTGTGGAATGTGCAGGCGGCCTGCACCGCACGGCCGGATTCATTCATGTAGGTTTCTGGGAGGAGAATTAAAACTTTCTCACCGTCAATTTCACCGGTGCTGATTTTCCCATGAAACTTTTTCGACCAAGGCCCAAAAGAAAAGACGGCGGAAATTGCTTCCGCCGCCATGAATCCAATGTTGTGGCGGTTGTGCGCATAACGCGTACCCGGATTGCCCAGGCCAACCACCAAATACATGGCTTATTTCTTCTTTGCGTCTTTGGCAGGCGCAGCGGCTGCCGTTGCATCCGGCACTTTTTGTTTCAGGCTTGGCACAGCTGCAGGTGTAGCTGCCGCGGCGGCAGTGGCCGCATCGGCTTCTTCATCTTTGCCGCGCAGCGCCGATGGTGCGGTCACTGATACGATGGTGGCGTGTTTGTCGAGCAGCGTAACCTCAACGCCCGCAGGCAATTTAATTTCATCCAGGTGAATGGACTGACCCATGTTCAGGGCGGAAACATCCACAGTGATATGTTCGGGAATCTGGTTCGCGAAACATTTTACTTCGAGTTCATGGTAAATCAGGTTCAACAGACCACCGTTTTTCACGCCCGGCGATTTGTCCGCGCCCAATGCTTCAACCGGCACGGAAGCCGTGATTTTAGTAGCATCGGACACACGTAGAAAGTCCACATGCAACGGTGTATCCGTGACGGGATGGAATTGCACGTCGCGCGGAATAACCTTGTGCACATCGTTGCCAACCTTCAGGTTGTAAATGTGCGTGTAAAAGGTTGTCGCCATATGGCGGCGCAATTCGCGCAGTTCCAAATTGATGGAAAGGGGCGGCTTTTTATCGCCGTAGATGACCGCGGGAACCTGTTCCGCGCGGCGTGCTGCTCTCGCGGCCCCCTTGCCGCTTTTATCGCGCACGGATGCGGACATAGAGAATGTTTGTGCCATGATTTAACTCCAATGTTATAGGCTGCCGGCCTCCAAGGGTGCCGACTGGAGCGCGTTTCTAGCCCCTTGTGGCCGAAATGGCAAGGAAAATTAGGTTGGCTCTGGGGTGTTTCTGGGGGTATGGCCCCTAACAACAGCAACGTTAGGGGCTATGATAGGCGTCGTGCCCCTTTCAACCATTTGCAGGATATGCGTCAAAATACTTGCCTTTTTAATTTGTGAACGCCATGCATCTGCCTCACGGACCGATGCAGTGGCTAGATTGGGCTGTTCCGTTATTTGCGCCTGCATTTGGGCTATATGCGTTCTCAGGCTTTTGCAAACTAATGCACATACCTTGGGTTCCTGGAATTTGGGGTCCATTAAAAAGAACATCCCCCTATCTCCATTTCGACCCATAAAACTAATGATTAAAGCGGCTGTTAAAACCGATGCCTTTGAAGCATCGCTAGATAGATTATCATAATCTTGCAAAAACTGACTTAAAGCAGTCGGATGTCCTTCGGAAGTTGCTTGTACAGAATTTCCTGCACCCTTAAAATTTGTATCAACGGCGGTCGAGTTGTTAGTATCGCTCATAAACATCTCCTGAATATCACTTCATTATGAGCTAATATTCCGGTAAATTACAAGGAAAATATTACTTGCGGGCCTATGGAGGCGGCGGTTCATTGCGCAAATCAATTCTTTTTCTAAATTTGCGGGCGGGCGGCTTGTTGGCTTCTGGTTGAAGCGGTTCGGGGAGTGGGGACATGAATGGTGGTACAACATCATCTGACCCAAATGCACGCGTATCAACATAATTGTGCCAGAGATCCCGGGCATTAAGAACATGCGTAGGAGTTGTCTGTTCTGGCAACCAGTCAAGTGTCGCATCGCTGGTTTCAGCTGTTGCAGCGCCAGTTAGATTCTGAGCTCCTTTCAAGAAGCTATTTTTTATTAATTTGAATAGCGCATCTATGCGCTCTTCGATACCGTTGCCATGACCCGTGATATTTTGTGCGGCGCCGGCTCGATCTGCGGCTGGCACTGTTTGCACAATTGTGAGGAGCTGCAGTACGATATCCTCCGCTCTTGTTTCGGCAAAGGCATTGTCTAAAAATACGGGAGTTATTTCTCCCGGCGCTTTGGCCCCGTCCGCTGCTAACATTTTCAGTCTGTGCGCATACGCTCTTGCGCGCGGATTTATCGCAGAATCGATAATCAAACCATGGGGATCAGCCAGAATTTCAGTCCACAATTCTTGCGCTCTTTGAGGAGCCCCTATTAAGCCTTGTGCAACGAACTGTTGAATTTCTTCACCCCCATCGGGGGATTCTCGCATCCTCAGGACAATGCTCAGGGCAACCATTCCTTTGTCTATGAGCCGTGGTTCAGGTATTGCAGCGACTGAAATCAATTCGCTAAGAATATCTCCTGCGTGTTCCCCAGGAGATTTTTTTTCATCGTCATTATCCATATTTATCTCCAGTATAAAAACAGTGATTTAGCTAAAATGGGATGTCATTTCAAGAATATCGGTGCCTAAAGACTAGCACTGATGCGCGGCAGGTTGCCTTGGCCGAACCTGAGGCGGCGCTTGGGTTTTGGCGCACGGCTTTGATGAATATATTTTCTTTGCCATATATTAATTACCCGGTGGAAGTAATCTTTGTGGGGATGGGACAGATCTGTGTTTTGTGTCTCGATAAAGTAAATCATTATTTACATATTTTACATAAGTTTGATTATTCGATATGGATGCTTGAGGGGCATATTGTATTGTCAAACATAGCCTTTTATTTTTATCGAATAAATCTATGACAGTTATGGCGCATGGATTTATAAGATCTGAAAACTGCATGTTAACGGGAGATTCCAAAGGTGCTCGTTGGGCATTTAGAGGCACCAGTTCAGTGCAAGATGAACCTTGAGGGGGTGCAGAAGAAGTATTTATTTCAACTTTTTGAAACTCCCAGCCCCGTGGCAAGGTCGCTGGCACCAAAATAGGCATTATATTTGTATCTGTTTTCAGGTTTATGCCGAATCCTAAATACCGATAAAAGCTTTGAACTTTCTTTAATCTGATGTCTGTGCTTCCTTGGGAATTATCGATGTGCGGGTGGAAATCCGTCGGAACCCAAATTTTTTGCTTTGGCTTTTCAGAGCATATATCTATTAAGGCTGCTATTAAATTTTTGGCGTTCAATTTATACATAATGAATGGTCCTGGGGCTAATTGTGCCGCCAATTTGCCCGATTTAGGAGGATATTTGCAAGATATTTATTTACTTGCGGAAAAAATAGCGGTCTGGAGAATAGGCTGCTCACGTTACGGTCTTTGGAGATACGCAAAATAGCTTCGGCTGGCAGTTGGCTGTATTTTTCGTTGACTTGGATCGCAGAGATAATCTATGACCGCTGCGTGGGGATATTTGGATAAAAACCCTAAAGCAACATTAAACTTAACTTTAGAGAACAAAAGCCATGGTCCAGGGAATTAACCGCTCAGGCGATGCCATAGAAATAGATTTAACGGGCAAATGGCTGTATATCCCGCTTAGTCTTGATAATGGTTATTACAATCCAAAAAGGGTCACAGAGATCATCAAAAGTTGTGTTCAACCCGCTGATAGAGCGGTATGGGTGATATCTGATCATTCAAAGTTTATGAATTATTGTGGAGAGGATAATCAACCGCCTGATTTTCCGGATGATGCGATGCGCAAACAATACGGAGCGATCGTCTCAAAGAAGCTTAGTGATACCAAGGGAATGATTGAACGTATTTATAGGCGGGAATTTCCAAGCTTGACATGTTATGTGCGGAATGCCGATGCTTTAATAAATGATCAAATTTATATAGATTTACTAACATCACTCAATGGTTTGGTTGCATCAGACCAACAGGTTGCTGGCCTCCTTGAAAAAGCTGTAACCAGCAAAACACAATTGGTTTATCAAGATAGAGAAACTTTTGATCATACTTCATATTGGCAAAGACAGTACGTGCTGAGGGAGGCGGCTGTGGCTTTAATATATACGGGGGTGTTGGGCTATTCTTGCGAGTTATATAAACATTATGAGCCAGATGATTTGATTAATCACCTTTCAACTCTGTGGGTACAGGAAGTATTAGGCGTAGAAGAATTTAACCGAACTTTTGTGCCTTTAGAGCCTATTGTCGGTGAAGGCGTACCGCGTCTTCGCAGATCGCCGAGCCAAAGAAAATTGGCTCCTTATAGTAAGCGAGAAGGAAAGCCTAAAGGTAAGTTAGGACTTGTCCCGCCGCCATATACTTCAAGTTATTATTGATTTCAGAGCGCCCGATAGTTTTAACTAAACAAACTGCTCACGCTGCGATCTTCGGAGATACGTAAAATGGCTTCGGCCAGCAGGGGCGCGATGGTCAGAACGCGGATATTGGGCGCAAGGTGCACGGCGTCCGTGGTGCCGATAGTATCCGTAATTACCAATTCTTTTAACGGGGAATCGCTGATGCGTGCCACCGCGCCGCCCGTCAAAACCCCATGGGTGATATAGGCATGGGTGGAAAGAGCGCCGGCCTTCATCAGGGCTTCCGCGGCATTGCATAACGTCCCGCCGGTATCAACAATATCATCCACCATGATGCATTTGCGGCCATGCACTTCACCAATGATGTTCATGACTTCGGACTCGCCCGGTTTTTCGCGGCGCTTGTCGATAATGGCCAGATCGCAATTCAGGCTTTTTGCATGCGCGCGCGCGCGCGCCACCCCGCCCACGTCGGGTGAGACCACGACCAAATCTTCATTGCCCACAGTTTCCAAAATGTCATTCACCAACACTGGCTGGGCGTATAAATTATCGGTGGGAATATCGAAAAAGCCCTGGATTTGTCCGGCATGCAAATCCATCGTCAAAACGCGGTGCGCGCCCGCGACGGTGATCAGGTTCGCGACCAGTTTGGCTGTGATCGGCGTACGCGCCGTCGTTTTGCGGTCCTGGCGCGAATAACCGTAATAGGGAATAACTGCCGTGATGCGCCGCGCAGAGGCACGCCGCAGCGCATCCAGCGTGGTCAGCAACTCCATCAGGTGATCATTGGCGGGATAGGACGTGGATTGGATGACAAAAATATCTTTGCCGCGCACGTTTTCTTGGATTTCAACAAACACTTCCATGTCGCTGAATCGTTTCACGCTAGCCTTGGTCAATTCAAGGTTCAAATAACTCCCGATGGCTTCCGCCAAAGGCCGGTTGGAATTACAGGTCAGGAGTTTCATCGCTCGGGTGGTATAGCACCGACCCGATGTAGGAGGCAAGAAATAAGAATTTGTTTCTTGTGCGGCGCGCGCAACCGGACTAGTTAGGCGGTGCGATGTTGATTACAGAACTTTCACGTCTGGATTTGCCGGATTGGGATAACCACGAAAAGGTTATTCATGTACATGATGAAGACAGCGGATTGGACGCCATCATTGCCGTGCATAACACCCGTTTGGGCCCGGGCTTGGGTGGTTGCCGGTTTCGGCCTTACGAAGATTTTGATACGGCGTTGACGGATGTGCTTCGCCTGTCGCGCGGCATGACTTATAAAAACGCCATGGCCAATCTGGCGTTGGGGGGCGGAAAATCCGTCATCATCGGCGATGGCCGCGCGATGGCGGGCGAAGCGCGCAAAAAATTGATGCTGGCGATGGGCCAGGCGGTGAAAAGTTTGAACGGCCAATATGTGGCGGCCGAGGATATGCACACCAATGAAATGGATATGGGGATTATGCATTCCGTGACGCCGTATGTTTGCGGTTTGCCCGCGGCGCAGCGCAAAAGTGTGGGCGGAAATCCGTCGCCATTGACGGCGCGTGGGGTTTTGCGGTCGATTGAGGTCGCCGCGGGCGGCCAATTGGGCGGCCTAAAAGTCGCCGTACAGGGCGCGGGCAGTGTGGGTTATGCATTATGCCAACTGTTGCATGAGGCAGGTGCGAAATTATGGGTCAGTGAAGTGCATGCCGAGGCAGCCATGCGCTGCAGCGATAGTTTTGGCGCAGTGATCACGCCGATGAATGAAATTTATGCCGCGCCGGTGGATGTTTTTGCGCCCTGTGCGATGGGCGCGATTTTGAATGACGAAACAATCCCCATGTTGCAGGCGAGAATAGTAGTCGGTGCCGCAAATAATCAATTGGCTGAGGCACGGCATGCGGATATATTGGCTGCGCGCGGCATTTTATATGCGCCGGATTATATCGTGAATGCGGGCGGCGTGATTTTCGTCGGCTGCGAATATCTGGGCGCGACGGATGAAACTGCTGTGGTGGCGCAGGTCGACCGCATTAGCGAAACTCTGCGTGAAGTTTTGAATTTTGCGGAAGCAAAAAATGTGACGCCCGCGGCGGCGGCGGACCAATTGGCGCAGCAGCGTTTTAGCGCAACTTAATCACCGAAATCTGGCGGCCGTAATTGCCGCCACCGATGGCGCCGTTATCATTTTCATGCGTGCGGCGGCGGTAAGAGAAAAAATCATTTGCGACCGGGTAAGTATCCACGCCCAGATTTTCAAATAGTTGAACGCCAGACGCCATCAGGCTGTCCGCCACAAAACCGGGCAGGTCGAACATGAAACGATTCGGTTGCGCACCCGTTTGAAAGAATTTTGTGTGCGAAGAATTAACGGCGGTAAAGGCGCTATGCACCTCGGCGCCAATTTCATAGGAGGCTTGCCCGATGGTGGGGCCAATTGCCGCACGAATGTGTTGTACCTTTGATCCGATATCGCGCATGGCTTTGATCGCGTTGGGGATCACGCCCGCCAGCGCGCCGCGCCAGCCCGCATGCACCGCGCCGATCACGCCAGTATCGTGATCCGCCAATAAAATGGGACAGCAATCGGCAGTGAGAATCCCCAGCGCGATATTGCGGTTACGTGTGACCATGGCATCGGCCTGGGGCCGGCCGTTTTGATTCTGCCAGGGTGTAGTGACGGTTATTACGTCCGCGCTGTGAATTTGATGTAACGTGACCAGCGGATTATATTCCGCGTGTAATTTTTTCAAAACGCGTTCTTGATTTTCCATAACGGCGTCTGGATCGTCATCGCTACCTGGGCCGCAATTGAGGGAAGAAAAAATGCCAGTCGAAACGCCGCCCGCGCGGCCGAAAAAGCCGTGGCCGATATCATCCGTTTCAAGTAAGGCAGCGTGGTGGCGCATAAAATCCTTCCGGCGGCGGCAGTTGCGGTGACGACAGGCAAATCACTTTAAAAAGGGTACCCATTTCGGCGGAGTGGGTCAAACGGTGCACGGCCTCTATGATTTCTAGTTTATCGGCGGGATCGTCGCATTGCGCCAATAGGTTTTCCGCGCGCAATTGCATGCCGATACGGGCGAGAAAATCGCCCTGACCGGTAGGGCCGGAAATCTGCAGGTCTGATTGATGTGCCAGGTTTTCCAGCGCACTGAAATTCACATGGGTGGTCAAGTCTTGCTCGCCCGGCGCGCTGAGCGGGTCGGCATATTGATGCTCACGCACTGCCTGAAAGGTATCGCCGTAATCCGGCACGGTGTATCCATAATCAATGACGAGGGCTGAACCTGGTTGGTTTTGCAATCGTTTGGTAATCGCATTCATAACAGTGATCATGACAGGGCTGACTTCCAAAATATTTCCCGGCACCGGCGCGCGCAGATGCAGCGGAATGTCAGGTTGCCATTCCTGCAGAAGCGCGGTCGCCCATTCCAATTTTTCATTTTTCAAAATTACGCCGCGCTCATGCCAGCCTTCCACGGTATAAATCATTTGCTTGATGGGCAGGGCATCCAGAAATTCATTCGCAATTAAAATAAATGGCGCGGCGGGAATGTTTTGAAAATCATGCTGCCACATGATTGGCGGTGCGAAATCTTTCAAACTTTTCTTTTGTGCGGCCCGTAATTTGGGCGATGTTTCCATCAGATGAATATGTGCTGCACTGTAAATATCGGGATGCTGGCGCAAGACGCGCAGCATATCGGCCATCAGGGTGCCCTTGCCGGGTCCGAGTTCAATGAGCTGAAATGGCGCGGGCCGTCCCATTTGTTGCCAGCGCGAAATGACCCAGGCGCCCAGGACCTCACCAAACATTTGCGAAATTTCCGGCGCGGTAATGAAATCGCCCGCACCGCCGATGCTATCCTGCGCACCATAATAATGCGCATTGCAGGCCGCCATATAGTCATCCAGCGGGATGAATTGGTTTTCAGGGAATTTAATCACGGCGCAAGCGCACTATCACAAACTTCACGGATATAGTGCGCGCAAATGTCCGGTTGATCCTGCATCAGGAAATGGCCGGAATTCGGCGCATGATAAGCGGGGATTCCTGCCAATTTTTCTACCATCGCGCTGCGGGCATAAGCATCGCTATAAAGATAACATTTGGGGCCGGAGAAATTTTGAAATTGTAATAATAACTCGCCGGATTCTGATAACGCAAACAATTCGCGCGCGTAATCTTGCAAGGTTTGCACTGGCATTGTCGCCAAATCTTTCGCCCATTCACGCCAGCCGGGCAGGGATGAGTTTTGAAATTGTGTGATTAAATCCGTTTTGATTTGTTCCAATTCAGCCGCGTTCTTTGCATTAACCAATTTCTGACTGACCAAACCACAATTTTCAATCATCAAATTGCCTTCGAGTGCGATGAGGCCAGCAATTTTCTCTGGCACCTTTTGTAAAATCAACATGGCAATGGCATTGCCCATGCTGTGCCCGCCCAGAATGTATTTTTCTTTTGAATGAATTATCGCGTCGATGCATTCTTCCGCAGCCTGGCTTAACGGTATATTGGAATAACGATCATTCGGCCGGCGGTTATGGCCTGCGTAATCATAGCCGATGATTTTAAAATTATCCAATAGGCCAGTATTTTTAACGCTATCAATCGCTGCGGAAGTTGAGCCAAGGCCGGGCAAAAATAAAATATTTAACATTAAGCTTCCTTGGGCTTGCTCCGCACCATCAAATAAATGCCGATCAAAATCATCGGCATGGACAGCAGCTGGCCCATCGTGAAAGGGCCGATGAAGCCAAGGAAGGCATCAGGCTCACGGAAGACTTCACCAATGATGCGGGCACAGCCATAGCCGACCAGAAACGCGCCGCCGATAAAGCCGTGATGTGCGCGCAGTTTTTGCGAACGCATCAATAGAAATAAAATCAGGAACAGGATCAGGCCTTCCATACTGGCTTGATACAATTGGCTGGGATGGCGCGGCATGGGTCCGCCATTGGGAAAAACCATCGCCCATGGCGCGTCGCTAGGCCGGCCGTATAACTCGCCATTGATGAAATTTGCGATGCGGCCGAAGAACAGACCGATCGGCGCGGCGGCGGCCACCAAATCGCCCAATGCCAGGGCGCTGAAACGATTGCGCCAGGCAAAACCGAAAATGGCCGTAATCACGCCCAGGCAGCCGCCGTGGAAGGACATGCCGCCATGCCAGACCATGAAAATTTCGGCGGGATGTGACAGGTAATAACCAGGCTGGTAAAACAGGCAGTAACCCAGCCGCCCCCCCAGAACGACACCCACAATCGCCCAGGTGAGGAAGTTTTCAAAATCCGTCGCATTGGGGCGCCAAGTGTTTTTACGCGCCCAATAAACCGCATAACCGCAGCCCAGCAGCAGCCCGGCGATATAGGCCAGCGCATACCAGCGGATAGCGAGCGGCCCCAGGTGAATGGCGATGGGATCGATGTGCGGATAGGTGAGCATAAGAGTTTATATATTCGCTATAACGCGCTGTCACCCCGGATGCTATGAGCGTCCAAGCACAGCTTGGCAACGCGAGTGCATTCCGAGGCCTGCCATGAAGTACCTGCGGTGTTTGAGAATGAGCGCTTGTGGAACCACAGACCCCGGCACAATCATCCGGCACTTGCGCGCCGATGGGCCGGGGTGACAAACTGTTCTTAGAACGATATGAACATGGACAGGAGAATAGAATGACCATCAACAAACAAAAAATCCGCGGGATCGGTGAAGATATTCTAGGCGCGGGGTTCCACATTTTGTCCGGTGCGGGCGGAGATGTGAAACAGCTGATCGGCCAGGCAGTGGCGCGCATGATTGGTGATGCATACGTCAGCAGGTCGGAATATGAAGAGTTGCTGGTGCGGATTGCGGTGTTGGAAGGCAAAGGCAAAAAAGCCGCTAAGCCCGCTGCACAGGCAAAAAAAACGCCTACTAAAAGCGCAAGTAAAAAACCTGCTGCGCGCAAGACGTCTGGTGCAAGTAAAAGATAAAAATATTCCTTGCGCGACGCAGGTCGCCTGTGCAAACTGCTACTATGACGTTTGTTAAAAAAGACCTTTTCGATCCCGGCGCGCACGATCCTCTGACGCTGGTGGAATTGATCGCGACGCAAAAACGCTGGGCCAATGACCGCCTGTCGGAAACCGAATTGATGATTCAGGTGCAGGGCGCCTGGTCCACATACCACATGTATTTTGTCTGGCAGGAAAAATTATCCGCGCTGCAATTCTGCTGCCAGTTTGATTTCCGCGTGCCGAACCCGGGCCGCGGCGAAGTGCATACCTTGCTGTCCATGATCAATGAGCGCCTCTGGCTCGGACATTTTGATTTGAACCGCGAAGAGCAAACACCGATGTTCCGGCATAATTTACTGATGCGTTCGGGCGAACAGGCCAATGCCCAACAGATTGAAGACGTCATGAGCATCGCGGCTGCCGAGTGTGACCGCTTTTACCCCGCCTTCCAATTCGTGCTGTGGGGCAACCGTTCCCCTGAAGACGCCATCGGCGCGGCGCTGATCCATATGGATGGACGGGCGTAATCCGGACTCATGAAAGTAATAAAAAACTGTAATTCCTGATGTCCTTTATGATATGACTTTATATAGGCAAATTTAAGGAGATACCAAATGCATAAACGCCATCATAAATCTAAATTAGGGCAAGGGTTTGGATATGGAGAATCTGTGGGCGCAGTGGGTGATAGCGCTATAATGAAACAGCAAAAGAACCAAACAGCGCCGCCCGCTGTGCGTTTCGTTATGAGCATGGCAGTTGCAGTGTTATGTTTCGCACCCCTGGTTTTAAGGGCGGCAGCGAAGGAAAATTCAAAACGGCCGTTTGGGATAAATCTTTAGGTCTTTGCTACACGTCGGCCCAACATTTGATAAACTAATCATCATTAAATCCTTATTTTAAAGGCTTGTCGTTTGTTGTTGGAATAGTTTGTGCATGTTAAATTTATCTAATCATGCCGAAAGAAACGAAACCCATGCCAAATTCTAAAACCACGCCGCAAGTATTGATCACGCGAAAACAATTGATCGATGCTTTAAACGAAGATCTGTCCCGCGAATATCAAGCCATTATTGCTTATACCGTTTATTCGCAGGTGCTGACCGGTGCGGCCTATATGAATATTGCCGAAGAACTGGAAAAACACGCGAAGGAAGAATTAGAACACGCCCTAATTCTTGCCAATCAAATTGATTATCTGGGCGGCATGCCATCTGTTACGCCCAAGCCCGTTAAAACCTCCAAAAAAGCAGAAGAGATGCTGCGTTTTGATCTGGAAAATGAGATGGAAACCATCCGGAATTATCGCATGCGCGTCAAACAGGCGGATGCGCTGAATGAATATGCGCTGGCGGAACATATCCGTAAGATTTTATTGGATGAACAGGATCATCTGATTGCCTTGGCGACCGCACTTGGGATCGACGTGCCTGAAATTAAATAAATTTGGTTGGATGATGGGTTTGGTGGTTTCTCAATCGCCATAGCTGATGGATAAAACCTCAAGCGTTTCCAGGCCCGCGGGTGTCCGCAATTTCACCTGGTCGCCAACCCGCGATTTCATCAGGGCGCGCGCAACAGGCGAAAGCCAGCTGATCTTGTAATCCGCCACACTGGCTTCGTCGATGCCGACAATCTGAACTTTTTGCGTGACGCCATCCACCTTGGCAAATTCAATCTGGGCGCCGAAAAAAACCTGGTGCAAATGCCGCTGCAGTTTGGGGTCCACGACCACGGCACTTTCGATGCGTTTTAAAAGATAGCGCACGCGGCGGTCGATTTCACGCAATCGTTTCTTGCCATAAATATAGTCGCCGTTTTCGCTGCGGTCGCCGTTGCCCGCCGCCCATGATACGACCTGAACCACCTGCGGCCGTTCGTCATAAAATAATTTACGCCATTCTTCGCGTAGGGTTTCCAGCCCCGTGGGCGTCACGTAATTCTTTTGACCTTCAGGTAACACGCGGGCCTCTTCGGCTGCGTCATCGTCGTCAGGATCGGTTTCTTTGGTGAAAGCCTTTGACATGCAGGATCCTATGAAATTCTAAGCTTCAATGGAAGGTCAACAGAATTATCCGATGGGGAATATAATAGTCCCCGAACTTTAAATATTCAGCTCATTTTCGGCGCAGGCATATAGGAAGGTGCTGACTTTTGCGCGGCGGCGGCGAAGTCGGGATTATGGCCCGGCAAGCTTCTGCCTGCGAAGGTAGCCGCATTTGAAAAATCAACATGCTGATCGCGACAACTTTTATCGGCTTTATTGGCAGCAAAGACACTGACATTCGTAACTTTAGCATCTGGGATATGATTATCGTCTCCGATTTCCAAGCGTAAGAATTTTTTAAGTTCCAATTCCTCTTTAAAGGTTAACAATTGGGTCGCATCAATGGTGCTGCCCAGGATGTTTTTACGCGCCGTCAGCACGTCATAAACCATCTGTTCGGCTGTTACAGCCTTGTCCGATATTTTCTTAGGGGTGTTGTTCGGATTCCATTCGGCAACTTGGTAAAATTTTCCTTTGCCGTCGGCCATGTAACCTAAATCCGCGCCGCGCATATGTTCTTGATTATCGCCGTGGTCGTGCACATTGGGCTCGCCGAAACGGATGACTTTTCCGCTGACATAGCCGAGCTCTTCAAGATGGCTAACAAATTGTTTGAACTTACCCGGATTACCGAGATAATCGTGCGCCATATGACGCGCCTGATAAGCCACCTGCTCTTCCCGCGGTTTAATAGGATGGGTTTCGGGGGCGTGAGTTGCCGGTAAATTCTGAAATGGAGAACGGGAAAGATCTATATCGGGAATGGTAATGTTATTTACTTTGGGCGTTGGAGTTTTCTCGGGAGTTTTCCCAACAGGTTGCGCGGGATTTTGCACATTTGGATGGGCTGAGTTTACGGGTATAAAGTCTGCAACACCGGTCCCTAAATGAAACTTGACCAAGCTCGCTTTAATATTAGCGACTTGCTCCGGGGTGCCTGAAATATGGAGGGGTGCCGGGACTGGATGCTGTGGGCCGGGTTCAAAAAACCGTTTGAGCAAACCAGGCACCTGCGGATCATCGATATTAAAATCGGTTGAAATCGGCCTGGTGGCATCAGCCCGGTATTCAGTAACACGCACTTTTGTTCCACTGACACGCATTTCTGCCGGGTAAAATTGGGCCTTCCCTTGATTTAATCCCGGGACTGTTTTCATTTCCTTTTGCTGTGCAGATAACGTCACGCCTTGCTGGGATAAGGTGATTAAATCTTTGACGGTGAAATCTTTGGATGGATGAAAGGGCAGCGCGGTTAGATGACTGCGCGCCGCAATATCTTTAATAAGTTTGTCAAATAGGTCGGCGCCATTGGAGCTGTTTTGAAAATCAGCCTCAAAGTTTAAATTATATGGGCCGCGCAACGCTTCCCCCAAAAAGATTCCGATATCGCCTCTGGAGGTTAGCCGGACAATCTCTTCGCCGCTGAGGGTAAGACGCCGATGCTCTCCCCCTAAATCATTAAAATGAATTTTACCGTTATTCTTTATTACAGTGTCGAAGACATCACTTCTGTCCTTATCACTCAGGGTACTTAAATCAATGAAGCCAAAATCCAGCCCCGCAACTGATACGTTTTTCTGTTTTGCGGCGATTGAATGCGTTGCATCAGGTATGAGCGTCGTGTCGACAGGCGGGCTGGCAGTTGCGGCCATGATATGTGGATTTTTGATCGAGGCTATTCTGGATGCGACCTCATGATCCTTCAGATTGGTATGGTCGTCGCCAACGATTTGAAATGGGCCGCGGCGCGTAGGATCAAGCGCGCTTCCAGTTCTTTTATAATGCACGAAATTACCGTTTTCGCCCACCATCGTGAATTCGGTCAGGTTTTTTAAAGCCAGCTCCAGCTCACCGTTTCCGCTTGTCGGGACGAGGCTGATGGCGCGTTCGATTTGTGTTTTAATCACATAGCGGTTTAACAGGTCATCGGCGGAAAAAGCGGCCACGCGCTCATCACCCGTGGTTACGCCGGCCTTGGCTTGCATCGCATGATATTTCGCCAGCCGTTCTTCCCACGGCGCCAGCTCTTTATTTTTCACAGGATTATTTGCCATGTCATCCAGGCGGGCAAAGGCGGATTCATGGATGATTGCTGCAATGAAATCTGACAGCGTTTTCGGATTTGCGGGGAGAGCAAAATCCCCATCCACCAACACATTAATATGACGAATGTCGGTTTGCTGCTCATTGTGATGCAAGTGGCCTGCAATGCCAAAAGTAACGGGGGTTTTGATCCCGAAAGCATCATTATAATGAGACTGTATGCCTTCTCCGAGACTTCTCCTTGTGTGAGGGGCTCCGGGATGTCTTCGTGTCGTGCCAATACCTGTTGAGCCCCATTTGCTCTCATCAATCCCTGATTGAACTACGAATAGAGCTATTTGGTCAATAAACGTCTGCTTCTTTGCTTCTTCAGCGTGTTTTTCAGGATCACTTTCGGGTGCGGCCCAGACCGTCGCCGTTTCTTCCAACGCCACCAAAATCTTGGTAACCAGCGTTTTTTCTGCCGGTGTTGCGCCTTCCTTTGCGTCTTTGATGTGACTGAATAATATCTCTGCAAATTTAAGCTTGTTATCAGGGTTTAATGCGGAAAAATCAAAACTGCCGTTCTTGTCGGATTGATTATCATCCCAGGCTGCTTCGAGGAGAGCTACAGTGCTAAGATCCGGCTTGCTTTTTGTCCAATTATCAAATTTTTCATCATTATCCGTATCAACCATAATGATCCCCTTAAATTTTATTTAACGTCTAATTTAAGCATAAGAATGGTTACGAATATGTGAACGTCAGCAAGAGTTTTAGATAAAGAGGTCATTTTGGCATTCATTCCGCATGTATTGTGCGTTTTTTCTTATGTAATATGAGCGGTTATCTGATGCCAAGGTAAGACTTCACTTAAAAATAACGGAGAATCTTGGGAATAAAACATAGTGCCTCATGATTATGCTTTGGATATAATTGAGGCTACTTGAAAGGCAGGCGGGAAATATCAGGATGTCTGACAATATTATTGATCATGAAGTTTTAGATGAGCTGCGCGCTATGACAGGTGGTGGATTTCGATTGATTATTGAAACCTACTTACAGATGGACTGAATTATAGGATCGCTATCTCAAACGCCGTTCAAAACGCCGATATAATTACCGTAAAAAAAGTCGCCCATGCCTTTCGGTCAGTCAGCGGACAAGTCGGCGCACTGCGCCTGAAGCGGCAAATAGCAAAACAGTACCATTAAAAAGAGTAATAATAGTATGGCTACTATGTTCCACTGGACATTGATTTTGGCGTGGGACGGAAATAGAAATAAATTAGGGGCTGTACCAGATAATTATGTTAGATATTGTTTAACCCACTGTTTTATTTGACTTAATTGTGCTTTTGGATCTGGAGTGTTAAATCGCCACTCGCACTCCTTCAAGAATAGATGAAAATGA
>Ga0207695_10003076_pt1 | contig 23897 bp, 17 predicted proteins | sample KBSC54metaG_FD_184354 | JGI IMG/M metagenome (GOLD analysis project Ga0207695, IMG submission 184354) | Corn rhizosphere microbial communities from Kellogg Biological Station, Michigan, USA - KBS C5-4 metaG (SPAdes) (version 2) | ecosystem: Host-associated > Plants > Roots > Rhizosphere > Soil...
CCACTCCATCTGACTTTGAAGATGAGAGCCGCCCTCGCGGAATATTCGCTCAGCGAAGGCGCGAGCGGCCTCCACGAATATCGGATCGTTCAGCAAATCCAGCGCCTGCAGTGGCGTGTTCGAATTAATCCGGTTGACGTTCGATTCCTCGCGCGAGGGCGCGTCGAAATTGCCCAGCATCGGGTGCAGGAACGTGCGCTGCCAGTGCGTATAAATGGCGCGCCGGTAGAGATCCTCGCCGCGGCTCGCCGACCAATCCCGCTTGGGAAAATTTAAAGCCGCAAGGTAGCCGTCCGGCTGATAGGGCCGCACCGGCGGTCCGCCGAATTTATTCACCAGGAGGCCCGATATCTGGAGCGCAAGATCGTGTACTACTTCCGCGTCCACTCGGAAGCGGCTCTGCCGCGCCAGCAGACGGTTATCGGGATCGCGCTGGTCGAGCTCAGGCGTTGACACCGATGTTTGGCGATACGTGTAACTCGTCACAATGGTGCGAATCATATGGCGAACATCCCACGGATGCGCGGCGGCGCCCGCGGCTGCCGGGTTCATGAACTCCGACGCCAGCCAATCGAGTAGTTCAGGATGCGATGGCCATTCGCCCTGCGAGCCGACGTCTTCCAGGATTCGTGAAAGCCCGGTGCCAAAAAACTGGCGCCACAAGCGGTTGACGAAGACGCGCGCCGTCAGCGGATTATTCGACGAAACCAGCCAGTTCGCAAGGTCCAGCCGAGTCGCGCGCCGGCCGCCGGTGTCGAGTTTGCCGAGGAACTCCGGGATCGCGGGCTGAACGATCGCGCCCGCATCACTCATCCAATCGCCGCGCGGAAGAATCCGCGTCTCTCGCGGCTCGACGGATTCGGTCACCATCACCTGCGCTACGGCGCTCTGCAGGATGCTGAGATTCATCTCGAGCTTCGCAATTGCCAGCCTCGCGGCCAAAAGATCGGGCGACGAATACTCAAAGTAATCGCGAATTACGCCGGCCTGCTCGGGCGTGCGCTTGTCCTCGGCAAGCTCCAGCGCCTGTCGAAGCGGCGCGGGAAAGCCGCCGGACGGGGGCTTCGGCGCGGTGGCGCTCGGAGTGGCAGCGTTGGGTGTCGTAGCGTTCGGCGCGACTGTGTTCGGTGTGACGGCGTTCGGCGTGGCAGCGTTCGGCACGACAGCGTTCGGCGCAGCAGCGTTCGGCACGACCGCGTTCGGTGTGGCGGCGGTCGGTGTGGCGGCGTTCGGCGCGACGGCGTTCGGCGCAGCAGTGTTCGGCGCAGCAGCATTCGGCGCGGTGGTATTTGGCGCATCAATAATGGGTGGATCGGGCCACAGCGGCGTGCCGCTAGACAGAGCGATTCGGAATCGTCCCAGCGTGGCTCGCCGATACTTTGAATCCTGATGCAAACGGACCACGAGCGTTGAATCGCTCCCGGTTCGCAGCGGCTCGGCGAAGCGCAGAATCAGGAACGGTTTCCCGGCGCCGCCAAAAAATCCCCAGCCGGTCGCGGAATCCCCGTCAATCGCGGCCAGCGCGGGGTAGCCGGTAGTGGGCGTGGTGGCCGAATACGCCAGCACGAACGGCGCGGGCTTCAGCGCTTGACGGCCATCCGCCGAGTACTTCGCGTCCACTTCGGTCACGATAAAACGATCCGATCCACGCGACACATTTGCGCCCGCTAAACTCAGGTCCGAATCCACTTCGATGCCGACGCTCGCCCACAATCCCGGCCCGGGTTTCAACTCAACCGTGTAAGTTTCGTTATCCGGATTAGGTCCGCTCACGACAATCATTCCAGGGCCACCGGGACTGCCGCCCCGCAGCGCCGACGACGCGGCGATTTCGGCGGCTGTTGGTCCATTGGGCTCAATGGTCAGCTTTGCGGTGTGCGCCGATGCCGCGACCGGCATTGGAAATGTCCATGCCTTCTCACCGGACTTCGCCTGCTCCAGCGTCTCGCGCTCCCATTGACGCCGCTGCTCGACGAGATTATCCGCCTTCGCGCTCAAGTCGGTTTTCGCCGCTGCGATCTGGCGAACCAGATTGTCGATGCGCTCCTTCTCGCCCGGCTTATAAACCGGCATTTTGGGACTGAACGCGTCCGGGCCCACGTCCTGCACCAGTCCGTCTTCTTTGACGTCGGCGAAGAAGGCCTTCAAGGCATAAAAGTCCTTGGTAAGCACCGGATCGAATTTGTGATCGTGGCATTCGGCGCAGCCGAGCGTGCTTCCCAGCCAGTTGGCGCCCAGCGCACGCACGCGATCCGCTCCGTACTTGGCAAAATACTCCTTGGGCTGCAGGCCGCCTTCGGCCGACGTGCGGCCCATGCGATTGTAGGCGGACGCGATCTTCTGCTCGGTGGTGGCGTTGGGCATGAGATCGCCAGCCAGTTGCTCGCGGGTGAATTGGTCGAACGGCTTGTTCTCGCGGAACGCTTTCAGCACGTAGTCGCGATAGGGCCACGCGGGGCGGTCGCCATCGCTGTGGTAGCCGGCGGTATCGGCGTAGCGCACCGCGTCCAGCCAGCCTACCGCTTCATGCTCGGCGTAAGCCTGCGAATCGAGCAGCCGGTCGACAACTTTTTCGAACGCGTCGGGCGAGCGGTCGCGAAGGAACGCTTCTACCTGAGCGGGCTCGGGAGCAAGGCCGGTAAGATCCAGCGTCACCCGGCGGATCAGGATGCGGCGATCCGCTTCCTCCGACGGCTTGAGCCCTTCCTTCTCCAGGCGCGCCTGAATAAAGGCGTCAATCGGATTGAGAACCTTTGACCCGCCGACCGCAGGCACGTTCGGACGCGTGATCGGCTGATACGCCCAATGACCTTCGTACTTGGCGCCTTCAGCGATCCAGCGCCGGATGGTATCTTTTTGCTCGGCGGTCAATTCTTTATTCGCGTAGGCCGGCGGCATGATACGGCCGTCGCTGGCAAAGATGCGTTGCACCACTTCGCTGTTGGCCGGGTCTCCGGGAACGATCGGCGTGCCGTGAGCCTTGGGTTTCAGCGCTTCTTCGCGGATATCCAGGCGCATGCCCGCCATGCGTGAACTCACATCCGGACCATGACATCGAAAACATGTTCCCGACATGATGGGGCGTATGTCGCGATTAAAACTGACGCGCGACGAATCGCCGGCTGCAACGCTCGCGACCGCAGCTTTTTCCGTTGCCAGTGGCGCCGGGTTAGTCGCAGGCGCTGCGACAGCGGCGGCGGTACTGCCCGCAGCGGGAGCGCCGAAATTCGCGACCAAATACGCAAGGATGGGATTGATGTCTTCCGGATTTAAAGACGCGCCGTTTTCGGTCATCTGGCGCAGCGTGTTGCGCCAGCCCTCCTCGGAAAGCCGTAGCGCGGTGATGCGGTCCAGGCTGTGGCAGGAAGAGCAGGCGTTGACGACGACATCTTTGCCCTTGCCATCCGGCAACGAAGCATCCGCGCCAAACGCCGTACCGGCCATGCAGACAAAAATGCAAATGGCCCAATGTTTCATTACACTTGTCAGCATACAACATCCACGCATCGCCTGCATTTTTGGCGTCGCGGAAATCACCGGTTAATGCTTATGCGAATGCCCGCCCGATCCATGGTTTTTTGAGCCGTGTCCGCCGGAACTGTGACCGCCCGAGCCGTGCGATCGCGAAACGTGCGGAGCGGAGAAATGTGGCGCGGAGAAATGCCGAGACGACTCGCGCGGGGCTGAGAACCGCTCCCGCGAACGCGCCTCGGAAAAATGCTGATTGGAAGCGCGCACAGCCGGAGCGTTTCGCGGGGACCAAGCGGGAGACGGAGAATTTCTGAAGCTGTTGACGCCGTTGCCGGGGCCGAGCGCGGCCGACGGGTAGCCGGGCGCGCGGTTAGCGCCGTATCCGCCCGACGAAAAACTTCTGCCGGCCGATCCGAAGTCCGAGGCCGTGTATGAATTGCCGGAGAATCGAGTGCTCGAAGGGGTCCGCCAGGAGGATTGACCACTGATCCGATCGCCGGCCGGCGTTCGCCAGCCACCGCCGAAGTTCGCCCGCGAGCCGCCGTCATAGTGGACGCCGCCGAAGTTCCCGTGCGAGCCGCCGTCATAGTGGCCGCTACCGTCGTAGCGTGCGCCGCCGTCAATACGATCGCCGCCGAAACTGCGACTACCGCCGTCAATGCGTGCACCACCGTCAAAGCGAACGCCGCCGAAATTGCTGCGTGAGTTGAACGTCACATTTCGCGTGCGATAGCCGCCCCCGAAACGCCCTGCCACTTCGCGATTCGAATAGGGCACGCCCCCGCGGTGCCGGGGATCGTGGACCCAGACCGACGGCGCTCCGTAGCCGCCTCCGGACAAATAACTGCCGCCGTACGAATTCCCGCCATGAAAACCAAACATGTCGAGAAAAGATCCGTTCAACAAGACCGAGTGAGTCAGCCAATTTAGAGCCCAACCCCAGCCGCCGCCCGCTAATCCGCCGAAGCCCGTGAAATAGGATGCGAGATTCACCGCGGTTCCCAAAAACTGGCCGATGGAGGAACCTGTTGAAGAACCGGAGTAGCCCGCAGACGGATTTTCGACCTGCGGATAATAGCCTTGCGCCGGAGGGCCCCAGACATTTTGCGGATTGTACGAAGGCACATACATCATTCGCGGATCGGCAGGCTGGATCTCAATCGGATTCGCCCCGCCCTGCGGCTGGGTCGTGACAATCTGTTGCGGCGTGCTGCGAAGGCTCCCATTATTTTGCGCGCGGGCGCGCAGACGCTGGATCGCGTCCATCACGTCCGCCTGCTGCGCCAGAAATGCGTTGCCCAGCGTGGTGGTCCATTGAACATCGCGATTGAGCATCGCGAGCGTATTGGGAAAGATCACCAGCGCCTGCACGCTGGGATCCCAGTTCTGCTGCTTGACGGCATCGACCAATTGCGAGCCGCGCAGATATCCGTTTTGTTGAAGCCACTGCTGGGCTTCGACGATTTCAAGCGGATAAGTGGATGCCGCGAGGACCTGGCTCAACAACTGGTCGGGATATAACGCCACCGGTGAGACTAAGTTGTCTAGCTGATCCGGTGCAAGGAGCTGCGCGGGCGCCCCGTCGGGGATTTGCGCGGGTACGGGTGCCCCGCCGGAGTCGGAGGCATAGGGGCCGGGAACCTGCGCCAGAGCGCTGAAACCCGCGCTCAATGCCAGCAGAACACTGAAAAATCTACTTCCGCGGAGCGCTCGCCGACTGGGCATAACCGCCACCCCCGTTCCACCTTATCACGTCACTTTGGCGCGACTCCGGCTGAAGTACCGTACCCGCCATGGGAGTACAATAGCTAGGTAAGACCTTAGCCCACCAAATCGGCCGGGGAATTCATAATCGACTTAAGGTGGTCGATATGAACGTCATGAATGCTGGGCTAAAGGAGGCACGATGAACGTCAACGAACCGAACCGCTCTGCTTCGAGCTCTTCGGCTGCGGCCGCTCGCGCTCGAACTGCACCAACGTATTCTCCGGGGGAATCGGCCTTCGCGTCGGATAGGGATCTTGCTGAACTGGTGCGAAGCCTATGTGCGCTGGCGGCGGATTCACCGGAGCGCCAGGCCAAAATCCAAGGCCTGATGCACGCCTACGCCACCGGTACTCTGCAGGTGGACGCCGAGGCCACGGCCGACGCCATGATCGACGACGCCTTCAACTCGCGCTTGATGCTGCGCTAGATTCCAAAACCAGCGCGCAATACTTTTCCGGTGCGATCCAGGATGGCCGAGACGCTGGCGAAGCCAGGGTGGTCCGGACTGCCAAAACGCAGATCGATTAAATCCAGGCGCAGGCCTTCTGCGACCGGTGTCACTCTCCAGAAGGGCATCTGAGACCACTGGCTGAAAACCTGAAAGGGAGGCGTGCCGAGCGCCGCATCCATGGCGGGAATCGGAGCCGCGATGGGGTAGACGCGCCCGGGGCCGGCGTCGATTTCCGCTGCGAGATTCAGCGGCACGATCGCGACAAAGCCTGGGCCTTCGACCACGCCGCGCCATGCCAGCGGATTGAACGCGCCGGGCAGCGCGGTGACCCGCTGCGGCGGCGCTCCTTGATACATACGCGCGGACATTACGTCGATGGCGCGCGCGTGAGACACGAAGCGGACTCCTTCAAAAACCAGCAACGCTCCCAGCGTTGCGCCGGCCCAGATGCGGCGGTTGCCAATATGCACGCGGCGGGCAATCGCCATGATTACGACCGCGCCCAGCAGGATCGCCCAGATCCAGACATCGAACACATTCGCGGTATCCAGACGGAAGCGATGCCAGGAAAACGGGAGCGCCAGCGGGACGCCGTAGGAATTCGTCCAATCGAGCAGCAGGTGGCTGAAGACACCGGTCAGCGCAGCCAGAAATGACCGCCAGGAGAACTGGACGCGCGCCAGCAGCATCGGCAACAGCGCTACCAGCGGAGCAAACGCGACGGCGTGCGGGTAGGTACGATGCCATTCGAGATAGGTCTGCGTCCCGCTGAACCAGAAGATGGCGTCGATGTCGGGAGCGTTGGCGGCCAGCACCATCATGGCGGTGCCGTGGGGCGTGGTCTTTGCGAGGCCGGCGCGCGCCAGCATCAGACCTACCAGCGAATGCGTTACGTTGTCCATGTCAAGTTACGCCGGCGATCAACGATATGCGGCCGGCACGAGCAGCGTCAGCGCCTGCGGCACCATCTCCAAAGTGGCGGGAATGCGGCCAACGTATTCGCCGTCGATCTGCAGGTGAGCGCCGCCCGAAAACGCGATGCGGCGGGCGCGCAGGGTCCTCACGCCGGGCATGGACTTGACCTGGCGAAGCGTCACCGCAGTCATGTACGCCGCGTAGCGCAGCGGATTCGATCCGTCGAATAACACCACCTCAAAGTCATCGCTCAGCAGCGACGCGCCGCTGGCGATTTCCATGTCGCCGCCGTAGTTGCGCACGCGCGAAGCCAGCACGAAGCCGCATTGCCGCCGTTCGGTTCCTGCGTCGACTTGAAACTGCGCGACGGTGTGAAAGAACTGGCCGAAGCCCGCGACCCAATAGGCCAGCTTTCCAGCTCGGGCTTTCAGTCCGGGGTTCACCTCGGCCACGATGGCCGCGTCCAGGCCCACTCCGCACATCATCAGAAAATGGCGCGCGGCGCCGCTGCCATGGCACAGCGCTCCGACCGCGATGCGGCGCTCGACGCAGCGTCCCAAGCGCTCGATGGCGCGTTCCAAAGAGTTGCCCAGTCCTAATTCGTTCGCCAGCACATTCGCGGTTCCGCCCGGCAGCACGCCGAGAGGTACGCGCGAAGGGATCATTCCATTGGCAACCTCATTGATGGTTCCATCGCCGCCCAGCACCAGGATCAGGCCGGCTCCGGCCGCCACGGCCTTGCGCGCCAGCTCCGTGGCATGGCCGGCGGCCTCCGTGGGCGTAATTTCCGCGACAATACCTACTTTTTTCAGGGCATCAATGGTACGTTGGAGAATACGTGCAGGTTGCCGCCGGAATTTGCCCGCGACAGGATTGTAGATCAGGACCGGCTGCTGATATTTAGCGATTTCTCAAGTATAACGTTCCCGTGAGTTCCATCCCCCAGAAAATCGAAGCGCTGCGCAAGAAATTGCAGCATCACGAGCATCTGTATTATGTGCTGGACGCGCCGGAAATCAGCGACGCCGAATATGACGCGATGCTGCGCGAACTGGAGGCGCTCGAAGCCGCGCATCCGGAGCTGATCACGGACGATTCGCCCACCCAGCGCGTGGGTGGCAAGCCCCGCGAAGGCTTCGTCAAGGTGGCGCATTCCTCTCCGATGCTGAGCCTGGACAATGCCTTGAACGAGGGTGAGCTGCGCGACTTCGACCGCCGGGTGCGCGATCTGCTGGGCGATGAGAAGTTCGCGTACGTCGCTGAACTGAAGCTTGACGGACTATCGCTGGCGGTGCGCTATCGCGAGGGAAAGCTGGCGCAGGCCGTCACGCGGGGCGATGGCGCGACGGGCGAAGATGTCACCGAAAATGCGCGAACGATCCGCTCGATTCCGTTTCGCGCTCCGGTGGAAGAAGCGCGCGGTGAGGTGGTCTTCAACCGCAAGGCTTTCGACAAACTGAACGAGGAGCGCGCGGCAGCCGGGTTGCCGCTGTTCGCGAATCCGCGCAACGCAGCGGCGGGATCGCTGCGGGTGCTGGATCCGACCATCACGGCTTCGCGCCGACTGGATTATTTTTCGTATTTTGTGGTTCCGGCGCCGCCGACGCAGCATGAAACTCTGGAGCAACTCCAGAAGACGGGATTCAAGGTGAACCCGAACTGGCGCGAGTGCGCCGATATCGAAGCGCTGCTGGCATTCTGCAAGGAATGGGAAGAGAAGCGCGATTCCCTGCCCTACGAAATCGACGGTGTCGTCGCCAAGGTGGATTCGGTCGACCAGCAGCGACGCCTCGGCTGGAGAGCGCGAGCGCCGCGCTGGGCCATCGCTTTCAAATTCCCGGCGCGCCAGGAAGAGACCGTGGTAGAGGACATCGGCGTCAGCGTCGGACGCACCGGCACGCTGACGCCGGGCGCGTTGTTTCGCCCGGTGAACGTTGGCGGCGTGATGGTATCGAAAGCGACGCTGCATAACGAAGACGAAGTAGAACGCCTGGGCGTCCAGATCGGCGATACCGTGCTGGTGGAACGGGCCGGCGATGTGATCCCGCACGTGGTGCGGGTGGTGAAGGAAGGTGAGCATCGACGCCCCTTCCGCATGCCCAGCGCGTGTCCCATCTGCGGCGGCGAGATTGTGCGCGTGGAGGGCGAGGCCGCCAGCCGCTGTATCAACATCAATTGCCCGGCGCGCTTGCGGGAAACCATTCTGCACTGGGCCGCGCGCGGCGTGATGAACATCGATGGCATGGGCGAAGCGCTGGTGGATCAACTGGTGGGCAAAGGCCTGGTGAAGAGTGTCGCTGATCTTTACGATTTGAAACTCGACGACTTGATGGCGCTCGAGCGCATGGGCAAGAAGTCGGCCGAGAAGGTTCTCGCCAATATCGACGCATCGCGCCGCGCGCCGCTGCCGCGCATACTCAACGGCCTTGGCATCCCGTTCGTGGGCGAACGCACCGCGCAGTTTCTGGCGGAGGCGTTTGGCGATCTGGAAAAGATCGCGGCCGCCGATGAAGACGAGCTGCAGAAAGCCGACGAAGTGGGGCCGAAGGTCTCGCGCAGCATTCATCAGTTCTTCCATGAGAAGCATAATCAGGAGCTGGTCGAACGCTTGGGCAAAGCCGGTTTTTCCTTTACGCATGCGGTCAAAAAGCGCGCCGGCGGGCCGCTGGCCGGCATGACGCTGGTGCTGACGGGCACGCTTCCGAAGCTGACGCGCGATGAAGCCAAGCTGCGCATCGAGACCGCGGGCGGCAAGGTGGCCGGATCGGTCAGCAAGAAGACCCGCTACGTGGTGGCGGGCGAAGAAGCCGGATCGAAGCTCGACAAGGCGCGCGAGCTAGGTGTCGCGGTTATCGACGAAAACGGGTTACTCGCTATGATTGGGGACGCGAGTGAGGACGCGGCGCGTGGCGCGTCAGATAGCATGTCTGATAACGATGCCAAATAACCATGCCAAATAAAGACGCCGAATAACGGATGCATCATTTTCTTGACATTCTCAAACAACTGGGACCGGTAGGGGTCCTGGTACTCTCGATGGTGGAATCGGCAGGCATTCCGAATCCGGGCGGCACCGATGTCCTGCTGCTGTTCATCACGGCAGCGCGTCCGGAAGACGCCGCGCTCACCGCCGCGCTGGCCGTAGTCGGGTCGCTGGTGGGAAGCATGTTCTTCTTCGAAGTGCTGCGCCGCGGCGGCGAAAAGTTTTTGACCCGGCACACGGCATCGGGACGCGGCCAGCGCTTTCGCACCTGGTTCCTGCGCTACGGCATGATCACGGTATTCGTCCCAGCCTTCCTGCCGATTCCCATTCTGCCGTTCAAAGCTTTCTGCGCCTGCGCCGGCGCGATGGGAGTTACGCGCAAGCGATTCCTTCTGGTGCTGGCCGCGGCGCGCATTCCACGCTACGGCGCGCTGGCGTATTTAGGCGCCACACTCGGCGAACACTCAGGAACATGGCTGCGCGATCATGGATGGTACCTGCTGGCGCTGGGGGTGATACTGGCCGCGGCTTTAGGCCTGGTGGTGCGGCGGGCGAGCCGCGAGGCGCTACAATTGGATTGAATTCCCCGGGACCTGACATCGTGACCCCGCTTATCGACACTTACGGCCGCGTCCACGACAACCTGCGCATCAGCGTCACGGACCGCTGCAATATCCGCTGCTTCTATTGCATGCCGGAAGAGGGCGTGAAGTTCCAGCCGCGCGAGGAAATCCTGACTTTCGAGGAGATCGAGCGCTTCGTGCGGGTCGCGGTGTCACTGGGCGTGCGCAAGCTGCGCATCACCGGAGGCGAACCGCTGCTGCGCAAGGATCTGGCGAAGCTGATCCATAGGCTGGGTGCAATCGAAGGCATTCAGGATATGGCGCTGACCACCAACGGAGTGCTGCTGGCCGGGCAGGCGCAGGAGCTCTACGACGCCGGGCTGCGGCGGCTCAACGTCCATCTGGATACGCTGGATCGCGAGCGCTTCAAGCAGATCACGCGGCGTGACGATTTCGGCAAAGTGATGAACGGCATCGAGACTGCGCTGCGCATCGGGTATCCGGTGATCAAGATCAACGCGGTGGCGGTCAAGAATCTGGTGGAAAGCGATATCGTTCCGCTGGCGCGCTTCGGGCGCGAGCACGGCATCGAAATCCGCTACATCGAGTTCATGCCGCTCGACGCGCAGGGCATCTGGGATCACGACAAAGTGCTGCTGACCGACGATATGATCGCGATGCTGACGCGCGAGATCGGCCCGCTGCGCGAGATTCCGGACCGCGATCCGCGCGCGCCCGCCACCGAATACGAATTCGCCGACGGCAAGGGCCGCATCGGCTTCATTGCGTCCGTGAGCAAACCGTTCTGCCTGAATTGCAACCGCATCCGGCTGACCGCCGATGGCAAGTTCCGCTATTGCCTGTTTGCGATCGAGGAGACCGACATGCGCGGGCTGCTGCGCAACGGGGCTCCCGATCAAGCGATTGCCGACGCCATCCGCGGCTCGGTGAAGGACAAGTGGATCGGCCACCAGATCAATACTGCGAAGTTTGTGCCGCCGCCACGGCCGATGTATTCGATTGGGGGCTAGTGGACGCGATGTGGCTTATGAACGCGCCACGAATCTAAGAATTGGCCCACAGATGAAAACAGATAACCACAGATAAGAAAGATTACATCTCTCCGTACTGGCGACGTGTTTTATCTGTCTGTGTCTATCGGTTTTCATCTGTGGGCTTAAAAAATTGGCGCGGACGAACCTCTGGGTTAGAATGGAACACCGGAGCCACCCTTCCTCTCACAATGGTCAAGCCAGATAGCGCCAAGGCAACACGCAAGTGTCTCTTCGGGCTGTCGCTGGCGATCGTCGCGTTTTACTGGCAGATCGTTTTCACGCGCCAGTTCTCGATGCTGACGGTGGGGGAAACCGTCAATCAGGCGTATTCGTGGTTTCACTTCTGGGCGGAGAGCGTGCGCCACGGAAGTCTGCCGCTGTGGGACCCTTACACTTTCGCCGGACACAGCTTCATTGGCGAGATGCAGACGGCGGCGTTCTATCCGCTTCACCTGGTGTTCGCGCTGTTCCCGGCCAATGGCAACGGGCTATTGTCGACGCGGCTCTATCATCTGTATTTCGTATTCACGCATTTGCTGGCTGCGTATTTTATGTTCGCGCTGATACGCGAAATGGGGCTCAATCCCTTCCCCGCGCTGCTCGCAGGCTTGTGCTATTCGCTGGGCGGATTTGTTGGAGCGGCTCCCTGGCCGCATCTGCTGGATAGCGCGGTATGGCTTCCCTTGCAGTTCCTGCTGATGCTGCGGGCCTTGCAAGCTCCCGCGCTGCGGCGTTCGCTGACTTACGCGACGCTGGGTGGGTTGACGCTGGGTTTATCGATCTTAGCCGGCGGACTGCATATCGTAATGATGCAGGTGATCGTACTGGTTAGCGCAGCCGCGTACTATGCGTTGCGCGAGCGGAACAGCGCGCTGCGTGCGGCATGCGTGGCGGCGGTGTTGACGATCACGGGTCTGGCGGCGGGCGCGGTCCAGTTGCTTCCTTCGGCGGAGTACAGCGCGCGGGCAATTCGTTTCATCTCCGGCACGTCGCTGCCGGCTACCCAGAAGATACCGATCGCGTATCTGGTCGATTCCTTCTGGCCCAGCAGCGTGCTGAGTTATCTATTCGCCTGGAATTTCCAGGACAAAATGGGGCCGGGCGAGGCGCTGAGTCCTTACCTGGGCGTCTTCCCGTTGCTGCTGGCCATCATCGGATTCTGGAAGTGCCGCAATTACCCGTGGGTGCGGTATGCGGCGGGACTTGCACTGGCGGCATTTCTATTTTCCCTAGGCGCGCCCTCGCTGCTGTATGGATTAATCTACGCGCTGGTTCCGTTGCTCTGGATGGCTCGCGAGGCCAGCCGCTTCCTCTACATCGCCCACTTTGGATTAGTGATTCTAGCGGCCTACGGCGCGCAGGCGCTGTTTTGCGGCATGGGAGGAACCACTGTCTGGGTGCGGTTGAATCGCGTCTTGATGTGGCTGGCGATTGCTTCCGCCGCGGTTTGGGCGATTCCATATGTATTCGGCCAGCCGGTGCTAAAGCCGTGGACCGAGTGGTCGCTGCTGTTCATCATCCTGGCGTATCCGCTTTTCCGCTATGTGTCGGGAGTCGCTATCGGCGATGCTGGACGATTCGTGGTGGTGGCTTTCATTCTTTTCGATTTGCATCTGTTTGGCGTCGTCGCCTTCAACAAAATCGAGGAGGGGCGCAAGGGCGCGGACCAGCTCGAACGGCTGATCGGCATGCGCGGCGCGGCGGGTTTTCTCAAATCGCAGCCGGGGCCGTTTCGCGTTCAGGTGGTGGCGCCGCCGGAACTGAATATTGGCGATTCTTGGGGGATTGAGACTCTCAATGGCGGCGCGGTAACGCTGGCGGCCAACTTTATGGATCTGACGGGCCGAGGTGGCGCTGGAAACGATCTACTCAACGTCCGCTATTTTCTGAAGCCAGCTTCTACGGCGGACCCCAATCCGGTCTACGCCGATGCGAATTGGAAAATTTATGCGAATCCGAGCGCGTATCCGCGGGCCTGGGTGGAAGGATCGACGGGGCTGGCTGGTGTTGAGGAGCATTCAGCCCGCCACATCGCGGTCAAAGTAACTTCCGCCAGCCGTGGAACGTTGGTCTTGAGCGAACTGTATTATCCGGGCTGGGAGGCTCGCGTGAACGGACGCCCGGAACGCATAAACGAAGTTCATGGCGGGCTGCGCGGCATCGCGGTCCCGGCAGGAGAAAGCGTGGTTACCGTAGATTACGCGCCTCAATCGGTGATGCTGGGCGCCGTTCTCAGTATTTTGGCGTTCGCATCGACCTTGCTTGCCGCTACTTTATGGGGGCGCCCAGTTGCAAGTGACTTGCAATAGCCCCTTGAAAACCTCCCCGGCAAGAGCCATAATGAATACAGGATGCAAATCGGTTTCAATAAGAAGATCTCGGCAGCTCCCTCCGGACCTCGCAACCTAACCGCTCTCAAGAAGGGCGAGACGGGTATTCTCGAGTGCATCGACATGTCCGATATCGATGCCCAGCGCCTGATGGAACTGGGATTTTTGCCGGGACACACGGTTACGCGAGCGCATGCGGCACCGGGCGGCGATCCGCGCGTGTTTCGCGTGGACGGCTCGGAAGTCGCGCTGCGCCGTGAAACCGCGGTGCATTTAATTTTGCGATAAGGAACGCCTGATGGACAATTGCCACGGTCCCGCTGCCGCCACGTTGCCGCCGCCGGAAACTTCCGGCAAGCAGCATGTGGTTGCGATTGTCGGACCGCCGAACTCGGGCAAGTCGACGCTGTTTAACCGGCTCACGGGATTGCGGCAAAAGGTTGCGAACTTCCCCGGCGTAACGGTGGAACATCGCATGGGGCGCGCGAAGCTGGGCCATCTGCGCGAAATTTTTGTGGTGGATCTACCCGGCGTTTACAGCCTGCAGCCGCGCACCGAAGACGAACGGGTCACGCACGACGTGCTGGCCGGAACCATGAAGGGTTTGCCGAAGCCCGACGCGGTGATGCTGATCCTGGATTCGACGAATCTTAGCCGTCATCTTTCGCTGGCTGCGCCCATCCTGAGCCTGGGATTGCCGACGCTGGTGATCCTCAACATGGCCGACGATCTGCACGGCCGCGGCGGCGAAGTGGACGCGAAGGAGTTGTCGAAACAGCTCAATACGCCGGTGGTTTTGATCAGCGCGTCGAAGGGCACGGGCGTTGAAAAAGTGTTCGAGTTCCTCAACTCCGCGCCCCATTATCTGCCTCCCAAGCCGCCGCTGTTGCAACTGCCGGTACTGCAAGACGTGCCCAAGGTGCGCGACTGGGCGGCCAATATGAGCCGCCGGACGAACTTCCGTCCACCGGCCCCGCCGCTGTGGACGCGCCGCCTGGACGGCGTCTTCCTGCATCCGGTGATCGGACCGCTGGTGTTCCTGATGGTGGTGGTGGGCGTGTTCCAAACCATCTTCGCCGGCGCGCGCCCGATGATGGACGCGGTGGCAAACGCTATCCAAATTTCCGGGAAGTGGATCGAAGCCACCATGCCGGATACAGCGCTGCGCTCGCTGATTGTCAATGGCGTGTGGAGCGGCGTGGGAGCGGTAATAGTATTCCTGCCGCAAATCCTGCTGCTGTTCCTGTTCATCGGCATACTGGAGGACTCGGGCTATCTGGCGCGCGCGGCTCTGATCGCGGACCGCACGATGGCGCGCATCGGTCTCCAAGGCAAGAGTTTTATTCCGCTGCTTTCGGCATACGCGTGCGCGGTGCCGGCGATTATGGCCACGCGCACCATCGAGAACAAGCGAGATCGCATCGCCACGATTCTCATCGCTCCGTTCATGACGTGCTCGGCGCGCCTGCCGGTATACACGCTGGTAATCGCGGCCTTCATCCCGGAAAAACCGCTGCTGGGGCCATTCTTCGGAACACGCGCCGCAGCGCTGCTGGGTTTGTATGTGCTGGGCTTCCTGGCGGCAATCGTCACCGCGCGGCTGCTGAAATCGACGGTGCTCAAAAGCACGCGCGCTCCTTTCATTCTGGAGATGCCGCCTTACCGCTGGCCCACCGTGACGTCACTGGTCCTGCGGCTTATCGACCGCGCGCGGGTGTTCCTGCGGCGCGCCGGCACTGTGATTCTGGCGGTGGCGATCATTCTGTGGGTACTGGCGAATCTGCCGCTGCACGATGGCAAGGCGCCGGAGATTGGCGCAAGCATCGCGGGCATGATCGGACACGCGGTGGAGCCGGCCATCCGCCCGCTGGGCTTCAACTGGAAGATCGGCATCGGACTGATCACGTCGCTGGCGGCGCGCGAGGTGATCGTCGGCACGCTCGGAACTATTTATGGAATCGAAGGCACCACGCAATCGATGGGCTTGCAGGCGGCTTTGCGCCACGACCTGACGCCGGGGGGCGCCGCGGCATTGCTGGTGTTCTTCGCGTTCGCGATGCAGTGCATGTCGACGGTGGCGGTGGTACGGCGCGAAACCGCGGGCTGGCGCTGGCCCATCATTCAATTTGCCTATATGACCGTCTTCGCTTACGTCTTTGCGTTTCTGGCGAACCGCATCGTGTCATTGTGGTTTTGACACAAAACAGGCTGGCTTTGAATCGAAACCGCGTCCTAATCATCTATATTGGTCGGTTGGTAACATAAATCGTGCATAACGTCATCATTCTTGGATCGGGCTGCGCCGGGAGCACGGCCGCCATCTACACTGGCCGCGCAGGCTTGAACCCACTGGTCGTCATCGGGCACGAGCCCGGAGGGCAGCTTTCGCTCACCACTGAAGTCGAGAACTTTCCGGGATTTCCGGACGGCATTAACGGGCCTGACCTGGTCGCCAACATGCAGAAACAGGCGGAGCGATTTGGCGCTGTCTATATGCATGGCACGGTGATCGAGGCGGATCTGTCAAAGCGCCCGTTCCGGCTGAATATCGACGGCGAGTGGCAGGAGACCAGCACGCTGATCATTGCGTCGGGCGCGTCGGCGCGCTGGCTTGGCCTGCCGAACGAACAGAAACTGATCGGCCGCGGCGTGAGTTCGTGCGCCACCTGCGATGGAGCGTTCTATAAAGGCGGCAAGATCGTGGTGATCGGGGGCGGCGATTCCGCGATGGAAGAGGCCAACTTTTTGACGCGTTTTGGAGACACCATCACGCTGGTGCACCGCAGCGAAAATTTTCGCGCGTCGAAGATCATGCTGGATCGGGCGCGCGCCAATAGCAAGATCAAGTTTCTGACCAATACCGTGGTCGAGGACATCTACGACGTCTCGAAAGGCATGGTCACCGGCGTGAAGCTGCACGACCTTAAGAGCAATCGCGTATGGGATGAGGCGGCGGATGGGTACTTTGTCGCGATCGGCCACATTCCCAACACCAAGCCGTTTGTCGGGCAGATCGATCTCGACCCGGACGGCTATATCCTTTCCAAGGGCGGCGCGCGCACCAACATCACGGGCGTGTTCCACGCGGGCGACGTGCAGGACAGAACCTATCGCCAAGCGGTCACCGCGGCGGGGGCGGGTTGCATGGCGGCGATTGAAGTGGAGCGGTTTTTAGGCGAGGGGCACTGAGGCGACGAGTCTTATCGGGGCGACCTAATTCACGGACGGCATGCCGCGTGAATCCGTGAACTTCCGGAGTTTAGCGTCGACTCGTCATTCCAAGATGGCATTGCAAACCGCAACAGCCCCCCGCATTTGTCGAGGCGGTCGCGTGATTCGATCGCGCGCCAATTAACTTGCCCGCCACGAGTATTCTCCGATCAGCAAATCCGGTTTTTCCTGCGGTCTGTATCAGCTTTACCCCGATTGCCACTGCCGCTGCGGTGTGATATTCCTTTGATCGGAGAGTGTTTCGGTGCTGGTTCGTGGCTCTTCGGCTGCGTCCGCTCAAACGCAGAACTTCGAGATTGTTCCCCGCCACAAGGGCGGCCAGCAATGGCTGGCCCGGGCGGATGCCTACTCGGTAGCGCTGGCCTTTGTCAACGGCGAAATCGACGTCTATGGCGACTTCGTAGCGGCCGTGCACTTTCAACTCTCACTATCCGCGAGCACCTTTCGACGCAAGTTTTTCGACACTGTTTGCCGCTGGAATCCGTGGAGGCTCACACAAGGCTGGGCCTCGCGCAGCGCCGCAGCGCGCAACATTCGTTTCCACTACGACCGATCCAACGAGTTCTACAAACTTTTTCTGGACTCGCAAATGGTTTATTCCTGCGCCTACTTCGATCAACCCGGCGCAACTCTCGACCAGGCGCAAGCCGCGAAACTCGACCACATCTGCCGCAAGCTGGTTGTGCAACAGGGCGACCGCTTCCTGGACATCGGCTGCGGATGGGGCGCGCTGGTCCGGCACGCGGCGGGATGCTTTGGGGCTCACGCCGAAGGCTGCACGCTGAGCGACCGGCAATTTGAATACGCCACGGAACGGTTGAAGGCAGAAGGGCTCGCCAAGCAAGCTACCATTCGCGAAATGGACTATCGCGATGTCTGCGGCACGTTCGATAAGATTTCTTCCGTCGGCATGTTCGAGCATGTCGGCCGCGCTCACCTGGAAGAGTATTTTGGCGCCGTTTCGAAGTTGCTTGCTCCCGACGGCCTGTTTCTGAATCACGGGATTACCCGCCCCGCGCCTGTCCAGAGCGACGCCCAAAGCCTGTTCATCGCGCGCGCCGTTTTCCCCGGCGGGCAGATTGTAAATTTGCACGACGTCATTCACGCCGCGGAAAACGCCGGCTTCGAAGTTCTGGACGTGGAAAATTTGCGGCGGCATTACGCGCTCACCTGCCGTGCCTGGGTGGATCGTCTCACGGCGCAGCGTGAGGCTTGCCTTCAGGTGGTGGACCAGGTCACGTGGCGGACCTGGCAGCTATATTTGGCGGGTTCTTCGATCGCCTTCGATGAGGGCGGCCTGGGGCTGCACCAGGTTCTGATGGCGAAGCGCGGCGCCAATCAGGCCGCGCCTATGACGCGCACCTACATTTATCGTCCTTAGAAGCGAGCGTGTTGGGACGCTCCGTTACTTGGCAGGTTGTTCTTTGGTGGTATCTTCGGGCAGCGCATCCGGCACGTCGCCGAACTGAATATTCGTTTCCGTGCCGAAGCGGTTGTACATCCGGAATTCGACCTCGTTCTTCGACAAAAACCGGCCCTCACGCGAACGGATCTCGGACTTGAGCGGCAGCAGGTAATCATGGCCCGAGATTTTCGTGAAGTCATAATTCATGTCCAGATCCACGCTCTGAATGGGAAAATCGGGGGGCAGACCTTCCACTTCCAGCTTAATGCGCATCACCATCTTGGTATCGCGGTCGGCGTAGACCAAGCCGTGATACCCCGCGATCACCGTGCGCTTCGCTTCGTCCGAATAGATGCTGTATTGAGAGCGCAATTGGCTGACGTGAAAGTTGAAGACGTACATACGCTTGCCGCGCAGCGTGGCCCACCGCTCCCAATCGAATTGCGTGTCGGTCTCCGGCGCGAAAATCTCTTTAAGGATAGATCCGAATTCGCCGGAAGAACTCGCGCCATTCTTCTGTTCGTGTTTGGCGGTCGCGGTCGCCGGGATGCCGTTGATCGACACCACTTTGTAGTCTTCCTTCTGATCGTAGTAACTCAGGCGCTCGGCGATGGTGTCGATCAGGCGGTAGTTTTCGAGGCCGCTGACATCCCCGTAACGGCGCGTCACCTGGAGGCAGATAAAGTTCGGAAGGCCCTCAACGTAGTTCCGGGCGTGCTCGGTGATCTCTTCGAGAATCCGCTTTTGCTCGATGGAATCGGGCGGCGGCGGGCCCACCACTACCAGCTTCGGAGCGGGCGGAGGCGGGGGTTCCAGGCTGGCCGATTCGGTGATCAGTGTTTTCAGCGCGGCCACAGTTTGCGGACCGGCTCCCGCGCCCTGGAGATCTTCCACGGTGCGCGCGTCCAGCCGATTGGAAAGCTTCACGTTCTTCTTGATGAAAGTTGCGATCTGGCGGTCGTCATGATGCAACTGGACCGAGGATTTGACGAAACTGATCAACTGCTCGACTGTTAGCTTGCTTTGCGCCAGTGCCAGGAGACTGAGCACCATCAACAAGGCCAGCCGTGCGGTCCAGTGCTTCATTTCTATTCCAATAATAGTACGGTGCGGGGCTCGCGCCGCGGCCTGCAGGCGGCAGCTCGCGCCGGCGGGACTTCCGTTGCGGTTGGGGGCACTGTGCCTGGATGTTTGGCGGGCTTCGCGTGCCCGGCGGGCGCTTCACTTGCCGGTCTGGCGACTCACTTGCCCAACGGCGCTTCACTTGATCGTCTCGCGCCTCATTCGCCCCATTTGGAATTTCACTTCCTCGTCTGGAATTTCACTTGCCGGTCTGGGGCGGCATTTACCCGGCGGGCGCCTCACTTGACGGGCGGTTCGGGGGATTTATTTTCTGGCGCGGCGTCCGCCGCATCGCCAAATTGGATGTTGGTCTCCGCGCCGAACTTATTGTAGAGCCGGAACGCGGCTTCGTTCTTCATGGCGCTTTTTCCGTCGCGCATCTGCATCTCAACTTTGAGCGGAAGTATGAATTTTTCGCCGGAGATGGCAATGGAGTCGTAGTCCAGAGTTTCCGAGGCGCTGCGGATCGGGAAATCGGCCGGGATATCATCCGCTTCCATCGTGATGCGCATCACCGAGCGGCTGTCGCGGTCGGCATAAATCAAGCCGTGATAACCCACCGTCACCGTCCGCTTCACATCTTCGGCGGTAATGCGATATTGCGAGTTTTCCAGACGGACGCGGAAGCTGAATACATGCATGATGTGATCGCGGAGTTTGCCCCACCGCTCCCACTGAAACTCGGTCTGGCTCGCGGGGTCGAAGATTTCGCGCAGCATGGTCCCGAACTCGCCGCTGGAGGTGGCGCCACCCAACTGCTCGTGCTTGCGATTGGTGACCGGCGCGTCATTCACCGAGATCACCTTGTAATCTTCCTTGTGCTCGAAGTAGCTCAGGCGTTCGGCAATCTTGTCGGTGGGCACGAAATGATCGCCACCGGCGCGGTCGACGTAGCGCTGGGTGACCTGCAAGCAAATGAAGTTCGGCAGGCTATCGGAATAGTTGAGAGCGTTTTCGGTGACCGCTGCCAGAACCTCTTTCTGTTGCGCGGCGTCGGGGACGGCCATTGGCGCGAGGATGGGCTTCGGCGCTTGCACAGGCGCGGGAGCGGCTGGCAGGCTGGCAGAATCGGTCATCAGTGTTCGCAGTGCGACCACTGTCAGGCGTCCGGCGCCGAGACTTTGCAAGGTCTCTACGGTGTGCGCGTCGAGTTGATTCGACAACTGGATCTTCTTGACTGTCTCGGCAACTTTGCGGTCGTCTTCGTGCAACTGGACGGAGGACTTGACGAAGCCCACCAGTTGCTCGACTGTCATCTTCACTTGTGCCGAGGCCGCGGCCGTCAACGCCAGCAGCAAACACATCAAGTGGGAACAGCGCTTCATTGTTTACTGCAGATCATTGTCTACTTCAGAATAGACGCGAATCCACGCTTCTTAGGTTTCTCCGAAGTCACAACCGGCGCCATGATCTTCGCGATAGCCGCCGACGCGAGCGGCGCCATCACGCGGAATCCTTTGGCGTTAGGATGCAGGCCGTCGTCGGAGAGATCCGCGGGCAATTGACCTGCCGAGTCCAACATTGCGGTGTAGTAGTCGAGGTACGTGTAGCCGTGCTGGGTACAGAACTTCTGTAGCCAGTCATTCAGAGCCTTGATGAAAACCGGCGGACGTTGCAGCCTGCGCTCGTAGGAGGGGTCCTGGTCTTTGTGGTAGTCGCTCACTGGCAAAACGGAAGCGAAGATCACTTTGATCTTATTGACGGTCGCCATGTCGGCCAGCATCTGGTAATCGCTCTCAATGGTGGTCACCGGCGTCTCGCGCGCCAGGTCGTTGGTGCCGATCAGAATCAGGACCGCGGCCGGATGCAGATTGATCACGTCGTCCTGCATGCGCTGGACTAGTTGCCCCGCGGTCTGCCCGGAAATTCCGCGATTCAGATAATCGCTGTCCGGAAAGTATTCGTTCAAGTGCCAAATGTCGGTGATCGAATCGCCAAAAAACACGACTCGCGGCTTGCCTGGCGAAGGCGGGGGAAGCTTTCGGTTGGCCTCCGCATAGCGCGCGAGATTGGCGGGATCGGGACTGGTCAGTTGCCGGTCGCGGCTCTCGATGAGCGCACGGAAGTGGGAATCCAAACGGTTGGCGTCATTGCGCAGCTCAGTTAACTGCTGTTGCGCGGCTTCGGGAAACGGGAATGGCTTGGGAACCGAATCGGCCAGCGCCAGATACGAGCGCAGATTGGTGAGCAGCGAGTAAGTGATCTGGGCGCGCCCGGGCCGCAGGCGCAACTGGATGCAATTCTGCCGCGTGTTTTCGATCACTGGCGCCGCGGCGCGCTGCAGGTCCGGAATGGCGACGCCGCCCGCCCCCATCAGATCGCCGAGCCGTCCGCACAATTCGTTCACCTGGGCATTGGGCATTAACGGGCTGGATGAAGGAACGCCGGGCGCCTGCGCTGGCCCGCTGCTGGCGCTTACCAGCAGAATTGCGGCCGCTAAGAGTATCGGCCTCCTCATTTCCCTTCCTCTTTCTGAAGCTGCAGCGTCACGGTTCCGATGGGGAAAGCCAGCCGCAGCCGGATCTGCACGGGTATCCTGCGGGCATCGTCCGACACCCATACGAACACCCGGCCTTTGCGCTGGTAGATTACGCCATTCATCAAATTCGCCTCGTAGCGGATGGTCTTGAAGGTGCCGGCAGGCGTGGTGACTTCCTCGCGCTCCTGCGCATCCACCTTGACTTGCGCGGCGCGCCGGCCATCGCTCATGGGAGCGAGCGTCGATTGGCCCGGCTCGAGCGTCGAATTCCGCAAGGCCAGAATCCCGCCCAACACATCGTGAACGCAATGCGGGATATCGACCTGAGCTTTGCGCAATATCTTGTTGTTATCGAGAACGTCGCGTTCCACCCACGCCGCGCGGTTCTGGTTGCGATCGTAAGTCACCGTGGTCTGGCGGTGGCGCTTGCCTTCCTTCGAATCCATCTGGCTTTCGCTGGCGCAGAACGATTGTTCGTAGCGCACGGTATAGGTGTCATCCACTTTGAAGAGCGCGGAGACCAGGCCCGCGGAATCCAGCTTCATGCGGCCTTCGGATTCGTGTAATTCGAGCACCGCGTCTCCCGCGTGGATCAGACGCCACTCGATATCGTAGGTCAATTTGCCGAGATCGGCGGGCGGGGGGCCGGCCGGCGCCGCCGCCGGGAAAATCCACAGGGCCACGGCGAGAACCGGCGCTCGGCTAAGGACAAAGCGCACACGATCAGTTTACACTCTTATGGTGAAGCAGATCTCGTGAATAAACCGTGAAGCATATACCGGGCCGTCACTTCCTTCGCAATCTGGTGCAGCGGCGCTCGCTGGTGGCCCAACTGGTCCGCCGTGACTTTCAGCAGCGCTATGTGGGTTCGGCCGCCGGCTGGATCTGGGGCGTGATCCACCCGCTGGTGCTGCTTTTGAGCTGGACCTTCATCTTTCAGGTCTGCCTGAAAACCAAGCTGCCGCCGGGCTCGGTGACGCAAAACTACACCATGTTCCTGTTCTGCGGGATGCTGCCATGGCTGCTGTTTCAGGACACCGTGCTACGCTCGGCTCCCAGCATGGTGGAGCAAGGCACTCTCATCACGCGCACGCTGTTTCCGGCCGAGGTGGTCCCAGTCTCAATTTTTTTGTCGTCCTTGATTCATCATCTGATCGCGTTGCTGCTGGTGATGGCCGCCTCGCTCATTGTGTTGAAATCGATCAGCCCGATGGTTTTGCTGCTGCCGATTTATATGCTGTTTATCGGATTGTTCGCGGTGGGGGTCGGGTGGTTCGTCTCGAGCCTGCATGTCTACCTGCGCGACACCGCGCAAGTGCTCGCGGTGGTGATGACGCTGTGGTTCTGGTTCACTCCCATCATGATCAGCGAGGAGCAGATCCCGGCGCGCTTCCAGCCCTTGCTGCGCTTAAACCCGATGTCCTGGATCGTGCGCGCCTACCGCGACCGGCTGCTTTCCGCGCAATGGCCCTCCTGGCAGGAGTTTGCGGTGCTGGCCGCATATTCGGGTGTGACATTTATAGCCGGCGGGCTGTTTTTCCGTCATTTGAAGCGCGGTTTTGCGGATGTGCTGTAGCAAAAAGGGGACAGACGACATTTTAGCGAGGTCCAGTATGGGCAATAAGGGGGACCTGGGGGGCGAAAATATCGTCTGTCCCCTTTTTGCAACGTTTTGGAAGCCCACTCCCTCCTATCTGTAGGCTTTGACTGGCACAATAGGAAGCGAACATCATGATTGAGACCGAGCACACTCCCGCCCGCGTACTGGTGGTGGATGACGAAGAAAACCAGCGCACCGCTCTGGCGGGTATGATCGCGCTGTGGGGCTACGACGTCGAAACCGCTACCGACGGGCAGGACGCACTCGACAAGCTGACTCAGTTCCGCGCGCATGTCATCGTCACCGATCTCAACATGCCGCGCATGACCGGGCAGGAGCTTCTGCAGCGCCTTAAGGACCAGGGCAACGCCCCCGTCGCCATCGTGCAGACCGCTTTTGGAAGTCTGGACACGGCTCTCACTCTGATCCACGACCTGGGGGCGTTCTGGTTCCTGGAAAAGCCGGTTCAATCTCAGGCTTTGCGTCTGCTGATTGAGCGCGCGGTGGCGCAGCATGGTCTGGCGG
>Ga0207695_10003077_pt1 | contig 23893 bp, 23 predicted proteins | sample KBSC54metaG_FD_184354 | JGI IMG/M metagenome (GOLD analysis project Ga0207695, IMG submission 184354) | Corn rhizosphere microbial communities from Kellogg Biological Station, Michigan, USA - KBS C5-4 metaG (SPAdes) (version 2) | ecosystem: Host-associated > Plants > Roots > Rhizosphere > Soil...
TGTTCGCCAGCTTCGCCATGCTGATGAACTTCCCGCGCCACAACAAGATGAAGGGCATGGGCCAGATCATCTCCTGGAGCGTGCGCGACGAGAGCCTGCACTGCGAGGGGATGATCAAGCTCTACCACGCCTTCCAGGCCGAGACCGGCGCGGTGACGAAGTCGGTCGCCGCCGACATCGTCGACTGCTGCAGGACGGTGGTGGGCCTGGAGGACAAGTTCATCGACCTCGCCTTCGAGGCGGGCGAGGTGACCGGCATGACGCCGGCCGACATCAAGGCCTACATCCGCTTCATCGCCGACTGGCGGCTGCGCCAGCTGAACCTGCCGGAGGTGTTCGGGAGCGTGAAGGAGAACCCGCTGCCCTGGCTGCAGTCGATGCTCTCGGGCGTCGAGCACGCCAACTTCTTCGAGGCCCGCGCGACGGAGTACTCCAAGGCCGCCACCAAGGGCGCCTGGCACGGCGAGACCGGGGTGTGGGCCGAGTTCGACCGGCTTCAGGCGAGGCGGGCGGAGAACGTGCTGCCGGCGGGGTGAGGGCATCACCCCAAACCGTTCTTCCTCGATGGAGGAAGGGCCGGGATGGTGGCGTGCGCAGGCGATGAAGCACGGGCCGAACCGCTCGGGGCTGATGGCGCGTCTCCTTCGGCTTAGCGGTGCGCGAAGTAGATGGCGCCGGCCAGCAGCAGCGTGAATGCGGCGATGGCGATATAGAGTTGCGGCGGCGCGGGGCCGGCGGGAGCGGAGCCGCGCAGCGTGCGATCGATGGCCGGCGACCAGAAATCCATAATGGACTTGTGCGGGTCCGCGTCTCGGACGAGGCGCCAAAGCATGCGCTGGGCGCGCTCCGCCGGCGTAGAAATCGAACGGCCGCCCCCGATTGGCGGGCCGCTCGTCTCGCCGTAAGGGCACCGGACGTGGAGGAGGCCATCCTGCACGTACCACTCGCCGTCGCAGCGGCGCCCCCGATAGGTGATGGAAACCGCGTGGATCTCAGCCAATTCGCCCCAACGCCCCGATGGGCGCTTCCCAGCCCCTGATCTCACGGAGGATGCGAGCCTGCCGGGACGGGCGAGTCAAGCGGAGGGGTGACGGCTCGGCTCCTCGCGAACAGCACCGCGAGCGCGGCCGGCCGGAGCTGGGGCCTTCGCCTTCGGGAGGACCCCGATCACACTGAAACGGGTTCGAGGCCGAGGCGCCGGGAGACCGTATCGAGCAGGGCGGCGAACCGCGGGTCGGCGCGCAGGGGGTCCAAATCGGTATCCATGCGGATGTTCTGCAGGCCCTCCAGCCCGACGTTCGTCGAGGCCTTGGCCAGCAGCTCGAAGGCGAGATCGGCTTCGCCGGCCTGGGCCATGCCGCAGCCGACGTTGTAGACCGCATTGAGGTTGTCCGGATCGACCAGCAGCACGAGCTCGGCCCAGTCGCGGGCGCGCTCGAGCTCGCCCAGGCGAACGAGCGCCGCCACGCCGAATGACAGGGCGGTGCCGTTGTCCGCCTCGGCGGCCAGGCCCCGTTCGACGCGTGCCAGGCACTCCCGGGACCAGCTCAAGGTTCCCGGCTCGTCGCCGAGCGCCTCGTGGACCTGGATCAGCATGCCGGCCGACCAGATGTCCTCGGTGTCCGCGGTCGCGGCCGCCTCGAGGTAGCGCCGCGCGTCCTCCTGCCGTCCGCCCCCTAACGCCCAGCGGGCGGCGCCGGCGTTCACCTCGTAGGACTCCGGATCGAGCTCGAGCGCCCGCCGATGCTGCTCCCAGCCCGCCTCGCGCAGGCCCTGCGCGGTCAGGATCCGACCCTTGGCCGAATACGCCTCGGCGAGGTGCGGTTCGAGCGCCAGCGCCCGCTCGGCCGCCTCGAGCCCGTACTGGCCCGAATTGTCCGACGAGAAGCGCAGGTCGGCCTGGCAGATCGACAGCAGCGCCCAGGCGCGGGCGTAGTTCGGATCGAGCGAAACCGCCTTTTCGCAAAGCCGCACGATCACGTCGCGGTGGCGGGTCCAGCCGCCCCGCCAATACCGGCGAGCCATCAGGTAGAAGCGGTAGGCGTCCGGGTCGCTGGTGCCGCGCTGGGCGAGGCCCTGGCTCTCGGACGAGGCGAGCCGCACCTTGAGCGCTGCGACGATCGAGCGGGAGATGTCGTCCTGCACGGCGAAGATGTCGTCGAGGTCGCGGTCGTAGCGCTCGGCCCAGAGATGCTTGTCGCTGGCCGCCTCGATCAGCTGGGCGGTGATCCGCACGCGGTTGCCCGCCTTGCGGACGCTGCCTTCCAGGACGTGGCTGACGCCGAGCTGGCGCGCCACCTCGGGGATGGCGACGCGCCGGCCCTTGAAGGTGAAGGCGGTGTTCCGCGAGGCGACGTCGATGGAGGAAATGCGGCTGAGGTCGGTGATGATGTCCTCGCTGATCCCGTCGCTGAAGTACTCCTGCTCGAGATCGCCGCTGATGTTCTCGAACGGCAGGACGCAGATCGCCGGCCGCGAGGCCGAGCGCGACGCGGCCGACGCGGGCGCCGCCGCGCCGCGCTCCGGCTCCAGCAGGTTGCGCACCGCGCGAGCGAGCTGCTGGAACGCCGGATGCTGAGCTTCGCCGCCCCAGCCGTCGAGATCGGTGGTGTGGATCGCCCGCGCGTCGATCGGCAGGTGCGCGGTCCCGAACCTGACCGGCACCAGCCGCCCGCGATCGGCGGCGTCGCGCGCCTCGCCGCGCACCCAGCGCGAGGCGACCGAGGCCTCTGTCCAGACCACCACCACGCACCCTGCGAGGTCGAGCTCCTTGGCGATGAGCTCATCGAACTCCTCGCCCGGCGCGATCTGCGGATCCCACCAGACGCTCCAGCCCTCGTGCTCGAGCGCCGCGACCAGCGGGGCGACCTGCGCCCGATCGCGCCGCGCATAGGAGACGAAGACGTCAGCCATGGCGCCACGCTTCACGGCCGAGGCGCACCGGTCAAGCGCCGATGCCACCGCGGCTTCAACTCCCCCGAGCCTTCCTTGGCGCGTTCAACATGCCGGTCTCGGCCGCAGACGTGGAAGCGGCGCCGGCGAGGGGCGCTTCGGCCCGTTGTTGATCGTCGCTCCACCCGCGGCCAAGAACGGCGCGACCGCGCTCAACGTGGCGGCCGCCGCCGTGAGAGCGCGCCGCCGCGCCCCCTTCCTTCCCCCCGCCCCAATTGGCTACAGAGCGGGGCATGGCCACGTCCAAAACCGTTTCGATTCCCCTTGAGCGGGTCGCGCCAGGGCGCTGGGGCACTGTCGCCGGGCCGGAGTGGGGCAATCCGGGGGGCGGGCTCTGGGGCGGCTACGCGATCGGGCTCTGCATCCGGGTGGTGGAGGCCGAGCCGCAAGCCGTCGGCGAGCCGCTGTCGCTGACGCTGACCTACGCCGCGGCGCTGCCCGCCGGACCGCTCGACATCCGCACGCGGCGGCTGCGGCAGGGCGGCTCGGTGGGCGTCTGGGAGGTGGAGATCCTGCCGGCCGGCTCGGACCAGGTGGGCGTGCACGGCATGGTCACCATGGCCAAGCGGCCGCGGACGCCCGACTTCGCCTTCGCCCAGATGCCGGCCGCGCCGGAGCCGGAGAGCCTGCCCGCCCCCGAGCTGCCGCAGCAGGCTTCGCGGCACTTCGGCGCCTCGGCCTTCGAGCGGCGGATGGGTGACGCCTTCCCGCCGACGCCCTCGGGGGATTCGCGCACGCTGGCCTGGGCGCGCTCCCGGCGGGGGCCGCTCGACAAGGCGCTGCTGGGCATGATGACCGATCACTCGGCGCCGCGGGCGATGTATGCGCTGGGCCGCAACGTGATGACCACGACGCTGTCGCTGACCGCCTACCTGCATGCCACCGCCGAGGAGATCGCGGCGGTGGGCGACGACTTCATCCTGGTGGAGTGCGAGGGCCGGGTGGGCGGCGGCGGCGCCTCGGACGAGCGGTCGAGCTACTGGCGGCGCGACGGCAAGCTCTTGGCCACCAGCGAGCAGCTGGTCTGGTATCGCGAGGTGCGCCGCAACGCGCCGGAGTAGCGGAGGCTCAGACCTCCACCACCGCCTTGCCCACCGGCATGAGCGCCAGGCCCGCGAGCTTCACGTGCTGCCAGGCGAACGGGATGCCGATGATGGTGATGGCCAGGCCGAAGGCCAGCACCAGGTGGTGCAGGGCGAGCCACCAGCCGGCGAGCAGCAGCCACAGGACGTTGAGCAGGCAGCTCGCCGGGCCTTCGTCGCGGTCGATGACGATCCGGCCGAACGGCCAGTAGCTGAAGCCCGCCATGCGGAAGGCGGCGGGCGTCCAGGGCAGGCCGACGACGGTGATCGCCAGGAGGACGCCGGCCAGGATCCAGGCCGTGCCGGAGATCCAGCCGCCGAGGATGAACCACAGGATATTGAGCAACAGCCGCATGGCGCGCCCTCCCGGACCCGGTCTAGCACAAGGCCGGGGAGGGCGCGCGCCGGCGGCTCAGCGGTAGCGGGCGGCGCGATCGACGTCGCGGTCGAGGTCGCGCAGCCGCTCGCGCAGGCGGTGGCGGGCGTCCGGCGGAAGGCGGTCGCCGCGCGCCTCGAATATGCGGGCCTCGTCGGCGCGGATGTCGCGCAGGCGGCCCATCAGGTCGCGGGCCTCGCCGCGGTCGATACGGCCGTCGCGCACGCCGTGGCGGATCTCCTCGCGGATGCGGTCCTCATAGGCGCGCAGGTCCGGATAACCCGGCCGGTCGCCCCAGGCTCGGTCGTCATCCCAGTCGCCACGCGGCGGCGGGGCGCGGTACTCGACCGGGCGGTAGTCGGCCGGGCGGCCCTCGACCCATTCGCCGCGGCGGTCGTAGTAGCCCCAGGCGAGGTTGGGATCGACGGCGTTGGCGTGCCAGCCGCCGCGGTCGTCGTACCAGCCGTAGGCGTGACGGCAGTCGGCCGGACCCTTGGCGACCTGGTTGCCGATCACCGCGCCGGCGACGCCGCCCACGACGGCGCCGGCGGCGCGGTCGTGGTGGCCGGCGACCGACGAGCCGATCAGGGCGCCGGCGACCGCGCCGATGGCGGTTCCGGCCGCCCGGTTATGGGCACGCTGCTCGCAGGTCTCCTGCGCCGCGGCGGCGGAGGGGATGACGATCGCGAGCGCGAAGCCCGCCAGCAGGATGTTGCGACGCATGTATGCTTCCTTCTAAGCGACGGCCCCGAGCCGCCTATGGCCGGGGAACCTGCGCCGAACAAGCTGAACTGCGCGGGACGCGCCCGTTCAGCCGCGGTTCACCCGCCGGGTTCGCCGCGGGGCCGCCCGTCGGCGCAGCGGCGGGAGGCAATAACGCCGATGACTCAACTGCTACGGGCAACCCCGAGTTAACCTCTGTGGTGTGGACTCAGGCTCTTGCTGCGAGGTCGGTGATGAGCACCAGGACGGGCCGCGACTTTCCAACCAGCGACGCCGACGAAGGCCAGGATCTGCTCGCGGCGCCGAAGCTATGGCTGCGCGGGGCGCTGGCGGGCCTGGTTGCGATCGCCGCCTGGCCGGTGGTCCCGACGAGCTGGGTCGCCGGCTGGATCGCCGCGTGGGTGGCGATCAGCCTGGGGGAGCAGGCGTTCGCCAGCCGCCGCGGCTTCGTGGCGCCGACCGCCGTGGGCCTTGCGCTAACCTTCACGCTGGCGGTGCTGGGAGCCGGGGCGGCGGCGCTGCTGATTGTGCGCGGCGACGGCGGGGCGCGGCTGTTCGCCGTGGCGCTGATCGGCTTCTCCACCGTCAACATCCTGCTGCGCTACTATTCGGCGCCGAAGATGCTGCTGGCGGCCTTGTCCCCGCATGTGGCGGTGCTGGGGCTGGTCGCCTACGGGATGACGGCGCGGAGCCTGCAGCAGGGCGAGATCCTGCGGGCGCTGACGCCGCCGGGGACGCTCGCGCTCTACGTGATGCTGCTCTGGCCGGCGCGCAACAAGCTGATGGCCGCCTGGCGCAGGCTCGCCGAAGCCAAGGCCGCCGCCGAGCAGGCGAGCCGCGCCAAGGACCAGTTCCTGGCGACCATGAGCCACGAGATCCGCACGCCGCTGAACGGCATCCTCGGCATGGCCCAGGCGATGCTGGGCGAATCCCTGCCGGCCAAGCAGATGGGGCGCCTCAGGATCATCCGCGGCTGCGGCGAGACCCTGCTGGCGATCCTCAACGATGTGCTCGACCTGGCGAAGATCGAGGCGGGCCAGCTGAAGATCGAGCGCGAGGCGTTCGACATGGAGCACGTCACCCGCGGCGCGGCGGCGCCGTTCGCCCAGATGGCGGACAAGAAGGGCGTGGCGCTCAGCTTCTCCATCGAGGAGCCCGCCAAGGGCTCGTTCCTGGGCGACCGGGTGCGGATCCGCCAGGTGCTCTACAACCTGGTCTCCAACGCGGTGAAGTTCACCGACCGCGGCAGCGTGGCGGTCGGCGTCACCTATGGGCCCGAGGGCCTGCGGCTGGAGGTGGCCGACAGCGGCGCGGGGATGTCGCCGGAGACCCGCGCGCGAATCTTCGAGCGCTTCGTGCAGGGTGACGGCTCGACGACCCGCCGGGTGGGCGGGACCGGGCTGGGGCTGGCCATCTGCCGCCAGCTGGTCGAGCTGATGGGCGGCGTGATCGCGGTCGACAGCGCCGAGGGCCGCGGCTCGATCTTCACGGTGACCCTGCCGATGGAGCGGCTCTCGGGGCCGCAGGCGCCGGCTGCGCTCGAGGAGCCGCAGGCGCCCCCGGCGGGTGCTGCGCTGCGCATCTTGGCGGCGGAGGACAACGAGGTGAACCGGCAGGTGATCGCAACCCTGCTCGATCAGGCGGGCCTGTCGCTGACGCTCGCCATCGACGGCGCCGAGGCCGTCTCGGCCTGGCGCGGAGGCCAGTGGGACCTGATCCTGATGGACATCCAGATGCCGGTGATGGACGGCGTCAGCGCTGCGCGGCTGATCCGCTCAGAGGAGGCGAGCGCCGGGCGCGCGCGCACGCCGATCCTGGCTGTCACCGCCAACGCGCTGCCGGAGCAGCGGGCCGAGTATCTGGCCGCCGGCATGGATGGCGTGGTCGCCAAGCCGCTGCAGATCGCGAGCCTGTTCCAGGCCATGGAGCGGGCGCTGGAGGGCGACACGGGACCGGCGGTCGCGGCCGCCTGATCTCCGCGCCAGTCGGAACCGAACCTTCGAATGAGGGTTCTTGGCGTCCATGACGCCGGAGGACCTGCGAGACGAGGCGAGCGTCGCCGAGGCCGCGGCCGGCAAGCTTGCGCCCGGCCCCGACCGGGACTGGCTGCTGGCCAAGGCGGAGGCGCTGCGCCACGAGGCCGATCGCCTGGAGCGGCGGCTGACCACGCGCGCGCGGCTTCTGCGGCCGGACGAGCGCGATCATCCTGACCGCTAGCCGGCCTTGCTGAAGCCCGCGGCGGCGAAGGCGCGCCCGGGGTAGGGGGCGACGGCCCCCTCGATCAGCCGCCGCAGCGGCTCGACCAGCAGGGGCTTGGAGATCACCGCGGCGAAGCCCAGGACGCGGTACTCCTCGCAGGCGCGGCTCATCACGTCGGCGGTGATGGCGATGACCGGGATCGCCGCGGTCTCCGGCGCGCCGGCGCGCAGCCGCGCCAGAAACCCCGGCCCGTCCAGCTCCGGCATGTGGATGTCGGAGATGATCAGGTCGAACCGCTCGTCGGCCAGCCGCGCCAGGCCTTCAGCCGCGGAGCTGGCGCCCTCGGCCGCGTGGCCGAGCTCGGCCAGCAGGTGGTGCATCACCAGGCGGCTCACCGCATCGTCGTCGACGTGCAGGATCCGCAAGGCCTGCGCCGAGCGGGCGGAACGGACGTCCATGGCGGGGGTCCCCCTGGCGTTCACGCCCGCATCTGAGCGCGGCGTGGTGAAGGCGGCGCCAAGATTCACCATGAACGAAAAGATTTCGGGCCGGCGGGCTACCCATATTGGGGCGCCGGCGCGGCGGAGCGTCAGGCGGGAGCCGGCTCCACGATCTGGTTCTCCCACTTGGCGACGACGGCCGAGGCGACCGAATTGCCGACCACATTGGTCGCCGAGCGGCCCATGTCGAGCAGGTGGTCGACCGCGAGGATCAGGATCAGGCCCGCCTCCGGCATGCGGAAATAGGCCAGCGTGGCGGCGATCACCACCAGCGAGGCCCGCGGCACGCCGGCCATGCCCTTGGAGGTCACCATCAACAGCAGCAGCATGGTCACCTGCTGGGCGATCGACATGTGGATGCCGTAGACCTGGGCGATGAACAGGGTCGCGAAGGTGCAGTACATCATCGAGCCGTCGAGATTGAACGAATAGCCGAGCGGCAGGACGAAGCTCGCCACCTTGCGCGAGATGCCCCAGCGCTGCAGCTCTTCGAGCGTCCGGGGATAGGCGGCCTCCGAGGAGGCCGTGGAGAAGGCGAGCAGCGCCGGGCTGCGGATCGCGCCGATCAGCTTCAGCGCGCGCCGCCCGGCGACCGCCACGGCCACCGCGACGAGCAGGGTCCAGAGGATCGCCAGGGAGAGATAGAAGCCGCCCACGAACTTCGCGTAGGTGACCAGGATCGAGAGCCCCTGGGTCGCGACGGTCGAGGCAAGCGCGGCGAAGATCGCCAGCGGCGCGGTGCGCATCACGTAGCCGGTCACCTTCAGCATGATCGCCGCGACCTGCTCGACCAGCGCCAGCACCGCGGGGGCGCGGTCGTCGACGCTCGCCACCGCCGTGCCGACGAAGATCGAGAAGACCACGATCTGCAGGATCTCGTTGTTGGCCATGGCGTCGATGATGGACGAGGGCACCAGGTGGGTGATGAAGGCCCTGAGCGTGAACTTCGACATGTCCACCGCCGCGGCGGCCTTGCCGGCGTCCGGCGCCGTGAGCGACAGCCCAGCGCCGGGGTGCAGCAGGTGGACCATGATCAGGCCGATGGTCAGCGAGACGATGGAGGCTCCGATGAACCAGCCCATCGTCTTGGCGCCCGTGCGGCCGATGGCGGCGGCGTCCTCCATGTGGGCGATGCCGGCGACCAGGGTCGAGAACACCAGCGGCGCGATGATCATCTTGATCAGCCGCAGGAAGACGTCGGTGATGATCGACAGGTTGTCGGCGGCGGCCTTGGCCTGATCGGGGCTGGCGTACTGGTTGAGCGCCCACCCGACCGCCACGCCCAGCACCATGGCGGCGACGATCAGGCTGGTGAACAGGCGGTTCATCGGCTGCGCGCCCCCGTGGCTTGGGCGCGCTTTGTGGCGGCGAAGCGCCGCCTTGTCCATCCCGCCCCGGCCTGTGACGCCGGTCACAGCGACGGTCCGGGGGCCGGCCTAAGAAGCTGATGTCGCGAACGGCGACACCACTCCAAGGGGCTTTCCAATGATCCGCTACAGCTTCACCGCCGCCCTCGCCGCACTCTCCCTGGCGTCCGGCGCCGCTTTCGCCCAGACCGCCGACCAGATGGTCGTCAAGGTCGGCGACCTGAACCTCGCGACGTCGCTGGGCGCCGCCATCGCTCACAGGCGCATCGACAACGCCGCCAGCAAGTTCTGCGGCGGAGACCTGAGCCGTGACCTCGGCCAGCGGCTCGAGCAGCAGAAGTGCGTCGCCCACATGAGCGGGCAGGCGGACAGCCAACTCAAGGTGCTCGTCGCTTCGGCCCGCAACCCGCAGAACGGCGCCATCGTCGCGAGCCGCTTCGGCCGCTGATCACCGCGCTCTCCCCGAGGGAGGCTCGCCGCGCATCGCCTGTGATAAGCTCACAGCCGTGCGTCGGCGGGCTCTCTTGCTCCGCCGCGGGCCACGGACGGGGACGCGGCATGGCCAACGAGACCCTGCAGCGGGTCGCAGCAGCGCTCAAGGAGGGCGATGTGCTTCGCGTGCTCTCGATGGAGGCGTGCCTGTCGCTCGCCCGCTCCGGGGGACCCCTGGACCTCGCCTCGGGCGCCCTGCTGTGCCAGGCCGGCGACCCGGGCGACGCCGTGTTCCTGATCCTCGAGGGCGAGATCGAGATCCGCACCAGCCTGGCCGGCGGCCGTGACGTCCGCTTCGTCTCCTTCGGCCGCGGTGCGCTGATCGGCGAGATGGCCGTCCTCGACGGCGGCCCGCGCTCGACGGACATGGCCGCGACCCGCAAGAGCCGGCTGTGGCGCATCCCGCGCCGCGCGCTGATCGAGACCCTGGAGTCCGAGCCGAAGGCGGCGGTCGCCCTGCTCGCCGAGCTCAGCGGCCGGCTGCGGCGCACCAACGCGGCGCTGGAAGCCATGGCCGGGCTGGACCTCGCAGGGCGGCTGGCTCGCTCGCTGCTCGCCGAGCAGAGCGGCCGCGGCCTCGTCGGCCTCACCCAGTCGGAGCTGGCGCGTCGCGTCGGCGCCTCGCGCGAGAAGGTCAACCGCAAGCTCAACGAGTGGGCGGAGCAGGGCTGGGTCGAGCTGTCGGCGGCCGGCGTGCGCCTGACGGCGCCGGACCGGCTGCAGGGACTGGTCAGCGGAAGCCTGTCTGGTTAGGCGCTCGCGAACTCGAGCCACGGCGCGAGACTCGCGGCGAGTTCGGGCATAATCATCCACATCTTGGGCCGTCCGGGGCCGATTTGGGGGAAATCACCCATGCCGATGTTGCAGACCTACCTCGCGCAGCTCAACCGCCAGTTCCACCCCGACCGCATCGCGGGCTTCAAGGCCGAGCGGCTGCAGCATTTCGCGCCGGGCCAGTCCCTCGACCTGGCCTTCCTGGGTGACGAGAAGACGCCGCTGCATCGCGCCTGGACGAGCTATTTCCAGACCGTCCCGCCAAGCATCCGCGAAGCGGTGCGCGCGGTGATCCATTCTGCCCTCGCCACCGATCCGCCGACGCCGCTGACGATGTCCTGGGCGCCGGGCTATGACTTCGAGCTCAACGTCTGGCATGCGCCGGACACCGACATGACCCGCGGCGGCATCACGGTGCTGATCAAGTCCCGCTACCCGTCGGACCCGCATCCGCAGAGCCGGGGCGGCCGCTAGCTGATCCGCTCCAGCAGGCCGTCGCCGACGCCGGCGGCGCGCAGCGCCTCGACGAAGCCTTCGCGATCAGCGGGCCGCGCGTACGGCGAGAGCCTCGGGACGCGCAACCGGCGCGCGCGGTCCTGGTCCTCCGGCGCGAAAGCGGCCCGCGCCTCCTCGATTCGCCCGAGCCGCACCAGGCTGGCGGCGATGATGCCGGGAGCCCGGGCGTCATGCAGGGCGCCGGCGATTTCGGCTTGCCTGATCGCCTCCTCGTACTGGCCCGCGTGGAAGTGGGCCAGCGCCAGGAGCGAGCGCATGGCGCGCAGCTGTGGATCGTAAGGGCTGTAGCGGATGCTCCGCTCGATCGGCGCGACAGCCTCGGCGGCGCGGCCGGAATAGACCAGCACCTGGCCCAGCCGGAAGTGTCCGAAGGCCAGGTTCGGGTTGAGAGAAAGGGTCTTGCGGGCTTCCTCCAGCGCCTCGCTGTGGCGGCCGAGATAGAGCGAGGCGCCGGACGAGGCGAAGTAGCCATAGGCGTCGCGCGGATCGAGGCGAATGGCCGTGTGCGCCGCCGTGCGCGCCTCGGCCAGATCCGACATCGGCCGCTCGGACCAGTCGTAGACCGCGAGGCCGTAGAGCGCGCGGGCCAGGCCGGTGTAGCCCAGCGCCAGCTCGGGGTCCCGCTCGATGGCGCGCCGGAAGAAGCTGATCGCCAGCCGGCAGCCCTCCGCCGAGACCTTGTTCATGTGCCACATGCCGCGCTGGAAGCAGTCGAGCGCGTCGAAATCGGAGAGGTCCTTGCGGGCGGTGCGCACGCCTTCGCTCTGCAGCATGGCCGGCTCGATCGCGCCCACCACCTGCTCGGTGATCTCGTCCTGCAGGGCCAGCACGTCGGCGAGCTCGCGGTCATAGTTCTCGGCCCAGATGTTGGCGCCGTCGGCCGCCTGGACGAGCTGCACGCTGACCCGCATGCGCGTCCCGCCGCGGCGGACGCTGCCCTGCAGCACGTAGCGGACGCCGAGCTCGCGCCCCACGCTGGCCAGGTCGAGCTCGCGGCCTTTGAGGGCAAAGCTCGAGTTGCGCCCGATCACGAAGAACCAGCGCCAGCGGGAGAGCGCCGTCACGATATCGTCGGTGATCGCGTCGGCGAAATATTCCTGCTCGGGGTCGCCGCTCATATTGCGGAACGGCAGCACCACGATCGAGGGCTTGCTGGGAAGCGACAGCGGGGCGGCCGCGGGCGACGGCGCGCCCTGGCCGCGCAGCCGGTAGACCTGCACCGGGCGCGGAATGTTCTTCAGCTTCTGCGGCCCGAGATCCTCGAACTCGGCCTCGAGCCGGCCGTTGACGTCCTCGTAGACGCGCCCGGAGACGGCGATCCCGCCCGGATCGGCCAGACCCTCCAGCCGCGCGGCGACGTTGACGCCGTGGCCGAAGAGGTCGCCGTCCTCCACCACCACCTCGGCCGCGTGCACGCCGATCCGGAACAGGATGCGCCGGTCGGACGCGGCCTGACCGTTGCGGCTCGCCGTGCGCGCCTGAATGGCCATCGCGCAACGCACAGCCTCTGCGGCGCTCGCGAAGGCCGCGAGCACCCCGTCGCCAGTCGTCTTGATCACGTCGCCGCCTCCCTCGGCGACCGCCGGGCGCACGACCTCGTCGATGAGGCTGGCGACGGCGGCGAGCGTCGCGTCCTCGTCGCGCGCCACCAAGCGGCTGTAGCCTTCGATATCGGCCGCCAGTATGGCCCGAAGCCCCCTTTGGACTGGCGTGCGCGCCAACCTCACTCCCCCTGCGAGCGTTCCAGCGACTCCCTAACGGTCGTTTGAATCAGAACACGGGCGGCGGAAAAGGTGAAGATGAAGCGCGCAGGCGGCTTCGCCTTCCGCGGGCGCCTGGCCGCCCTGGGCTCGCAACCCCCGAGGAGCGGGATATAAGGCGGCCATGGCACTGGACAGCACCGCCGCCGGCGTCGTCGATCGGCTGGAAGCGGAATACCTTCGCAGCGTGGAGGCCTTGCGCGCCGCGCTCAAGGATTTCCTCGAGCACGGGGCGACGCCGGATCCGACGCTCAGGTTCCAGGGCGCGTTCGTCTATCCCCAACTCAGCCTGCACTGGCCGGCGGGCCGACCCTATCCCCGCATCGGCCGCGCCTTCGCCCGCATCGGCCTGCCCGGCCGCTATTCGGTGACGATCACCCGCCCGGACCTGTTCCGCGACTACCTGGTCGAGCAGCTCTCGCTGATCCAGCGGGACTTCGAGGTGGAGATCGAGGTCGGGCGCTCGGCGCAGGAAATCCCCTTCGCCTATGTGCTGGACGGCGCCGCCGACATCGAGCTCGCCGATCGCAGTTCGATGGAGATCGCCCGCCACTTCCCGACCACCGAGCTGGCCCACATCGGCGACGAGATCGCCGACGGCTCCTGGATGACGCCCGGCGACGCGCCGCGCCCGCTGGCGCTGTTCGACGGTCTGCGCACGGATTTCTCGCTGGCCCGGCTCGCGCATTACACCGGCACGCCGGCCGAGCACGTGCAGCAGTACATCCTGTTCACCAACTACCACCGCTATGTCGACGAATTCGTCCGATGGGGTTGCGAGCAGCTGAAGGCGGGCGGCCCCTACCGAGCCCTGTCCGCGGCCGGGCAGGTCTATGTGACCGAAGAGACGGCCAATCCGGAGGCGCAGGTCGCCGCCGGCTCGTGGCGCAAGCATCAGATGCCGGCCTACCACCTGATGGCCGAAGGCCGACGCGGGATCAGCCTGGTGAACATCGGCGTCGGCCCCTCCAACGCCAAGACGATCTGCGACCACCTGGCGGTGCTGCGGCCGCAGGCCTGGCTGATGATCGGCCACTGCGGCGGCCTGCGGGGCTCGCAGACGATCGGCGACTATGTGCTGGCGCACGCCTACCTGCGCGACGACAACGTGCTCGACGAGGTGCTGCCGCCGGAGATTCCGATCCCGCCGATCGCCGAGGTGCAGGTGGCGCTCAACGCCGGCGCCGAGCAGGTGACCGGCGAGACGGGCGAGGTGCTGAAGCGGCGTCTTCGGACCGGCACGGTGGTCACCACCGACGACCGCAACTGGGAGCTCCGCTACTCCTCGTCCGCCCAGCGGTTCAACCAGAGCCGCGCGGTCGCCATCGACATGGAGTCAGCGACCATCGCCGCCCAGGGCTACCGTTTCCGCGTGCCCTACGGGACGCTGCTCTGCGTCTCCGACAAGCCGCTCCACGGCGAGATCAAGCTGCCCGGCCAGGCCAACGCCTTCTACGAGCGGGCGATCGGCCAGCACCTGCAGATCGCCATCGCCACGGTCGATCTCCTGAAGGGCGAGGGCGCGCGGCTGCACTCGCGCAAGCTCAGGAGCTTCGACGAGCCGCCGTTCCGGTGAGAGGGCGCTTCGCGCCGAATCAACGCGCGAAGGAGTGGTCCGATCAGGTTTCTGGCGCATGGCGTCATGGCCCACTAGCGCCGCCAGTGGAATAGTGACGTTATTCGAACCCTGGATTCGAGGGGATGATGCGCCGCCTCCCGCTGCTTGCCCTAGCCGCCGTGCTGACCGCGGGCGCCGCCGACGCCGGCCCCTATCACGCGCCGCGCACCGCCAATGGCGCGCCTGACCTGCAGGGGGTTTGGACCAACGCCTCGCTGACCTTCCTGGAGCGCCCGCCGATCTTCAAGGGGCTGATCGCCACGCCGCAGGAAGAGGCGATGATGATCGCCGGGTTCAAGAAGAGGGCGGGGACCTTGCTGGACGCGAAGGTCGATCCGAACCTGCCCGCCCCGCCGGTGGTGAAGGCCGCGCCGCAGGCCGACATCCTGGAGATGGACCTGCGGCTGGCGCGGATCGACGGCCAGCCCCGCTCGTCGTGGATCGTCGAGCCGGCCGACGGCCATGTGCCTTACAACGAGGCCGGCAAGGCGGCCGCCAGGGCCGCGGACCAAAGCTCCTACGACGGCCCCGAGACGCGGCCGCTCAGCGAGCGGTGCCTGACCGCCGTGGGCTCGCCCGAGGGCCCGCCGATGCTGAACACCGGCTTCAACGCCAACTACCAGGTCTTCCAGACCAAGGATTATGTGGCCATCGAGGTGGAGATGAACCACGACGTCCGCATCATCCGGCTCGGCGACACGCTGCATATTCCCGGCAATATCCGTCCGTGGCTCGGTGACTCGATCGGCCACTGGGAGGGCGAGACCCTGGTGGTGGAGACCACCAACCTCGAGCCGCGCTCGAATGTGGAGTCGCGGGGCGCGAACCTGGTGTTCTCGCCGCAGGCGAAGATCACCGAGCGGTTCACCCGGACCGGCCCGGACGAGATCCTCTACGAGTTCGGCGTCGACGACCCGACCTACCTGACCAGGCCGTGGCGCGCCCAGATGGCGATGCGCGCCGCCAAGGGACCGATCTACGAATACGCCTGCCACGAGGGGAACTACTCCCTCGCCAACGCCCTGCAAGGCGCACGTTACGAGGAGACCCATCCCGTCGCCGCCGCGCCGCCGGCGGCTCCCGCCGCGGCGCCATCGCCGAAGGCCGGCGCCGGACGGCCATGAGCCATAGCCGTCTCGATCCGTCGCCCGAAGCGGGTTAGAGGATCGGCCGATGAGCCGGCACATCGACTTCGACGGGATCGAGAACTTCCGGGACTTCGGCGGCTATCCCACCGCCTGCGGGCGCGGCGTGAAGACGGGCCGGCTCTACCGGTCCGGCGCGCACCACTTGGCGAGCGACGCCGACCTCGTCCGGCTGCGGGAGCTCGGCGTCAAGGTGGTGGTCGACCTGCGCCAGCCGCACGAGCGCCGGCGCGAGCCGTCGCGCCGTTGGAACGGCTTCGACGCCGCAGTGATCGAGAACGACATCGTCTCGGAGCATCCCGACTGGCTCGACAAGCTGAAGGTCTGCGACCTCAGCGCCGGTTGGTTCTTCGAGGACACCCGCAACTACTACCGGGTGACGCCCTTCGAGGCCCGCTACACCGATCTCTACGGCGCCTATTTCCGCAGCCTGGGCGACGCCGAGGGCGCGGTGCTGGTGCACTGCGCAGCGGGCAAGGACCGCACCGGCATCGCCTGCGCGCTCACCCACCACATCGCGGGCGTCCATCCGGACGACATCATGGCCGACTACCTGCTGACCAACGACGAAACCCGCATGGAGCGGAAGATCGCGGCGCTCGAGCCCTATTTCGCCGAGCACCTCGGGCGGACGGCGAGCGACGAGGCGCTGCGCACCGCGGTGTCGGTGTTCCCGGAGTACCTGGAGACGGCGTTTGCGACCATCCGGGAGACCTGCGGCTCGGTGGACGCCTATCTGGAGCAGGCGCTGGGCATCGACGCGGAGGCGCGCGGACGGATTCACGACCGCGTGCTGGCGGGCTGAGGGGCTGTCTCGATTCCGTCAGACCTCGGCGCTAAGCGAGGCGCCATGACCGCGTCCATCGCCTTCGAGGGCATCGACAACTTCCGCGACTTCGGCGGCTACCGCACGAGGCACGGAGCGGTGATGGCGACCGGCCGGCTGTTCCGCTCGGGCCACCATGCCCGCGCCACGGACCAGGACCTCGAGAGGCTGGCCGATCTCGGCATCGGCGTCATCGTCGACCTGCGCCGGCCGAACGAACGCGAGCGCGACGTCGCGCGCCGCTGGCCCGGCTTCGGCGGCGTGGTGATCGACAGCGACGTCGGCCAGCAGAGCCTCGACGAGTGGCAGGAGTTCATCGCGCGCTCCGACCTGACGCCCGCGTCGTTCCAGAACTACATGCTGGACTACTACCGCCAGGCGCCCGCGGAGCCCCGGCACATCGATCTCTACCGTCGCTACTTCCGCGCGCTCGCGGAAGGCCGCGGCGGCATCCTCGTGCACTGCACGGCGGGCAAGGACCGCACCGGCATCGCCTGCGCGCTCACTCAGCACATCGCAGGCGTGCACGACGACGACATCCTCCACGACTACCTGCTGACCAACGATCCCGCGCGGATCGAAGCCCGCATCGGCCTGGTGCGGCAGGCGATCGGCGACAACATCGGGCGGACCCCCAGCGAAGAGGCGGTGAGGATCGCGATCTCGGTGGACGCGGCCTATCTCGCACAGGCTTTCGAGGCCATGCGCGAGCGGTTCGGCTCCATCGACGGCTACCTGGAAGACGCGCTCGGGATCGACGCGGCCCTGCGTGACCGCATCCACGACAAGCTGCTGGGCTGATATGCGTGCGCCCGCCGCAGCCTCCGCAAGCCGCGACGGGCGCAATCAGGGACAGACCTCCAGAGGAAGGCCCACGACAACAATTGCGTGCGCCGCGCGAGGCGCCTAATCACCACGCCGTGAATCACGGAGTGATGATGCAAAGCTTCCAACCGCCGCGGCGGATCCTCATGGGGCCGGGCCCCTCCGACGTCAGCCCCCGCGTGCTGGCCGCGCTCGCCAGGCCGACGATCGGCCACCTCGATCCTGCGTTCCAGGCGCTGATGGAGGAGATCAAGGCCGCGCTGCAGCGGCTGTTCAACGCCCCCGAGCACGCCTGCGTGCCGCTACCCGCCCCGGGCACCGCCGGCATGGAGGCGGCGATGATGAACCTGCTGGAGCCCGGCGACCGGGCGGTGATCGCCGTCAACGGGGCGTTCGGCGGCCGGATGGCCGACATGGCGGCCCGCGCGGGCGCGAGCGTGGTCACCGTCGAGCACGAGTGGGGCCAGCCGGTCGATCCGAAGAAGCTGGAGCCGGCGCTCGCGGAAGCACGGACCAAGGTGCTGGCCTTCGTTCACGCCGAGACCTCGACGGGGGCGCGGAGCGATCCCGCCCCGCTCTGCGCGCTGGCCCGCAAGCACGGCGCGCTGACGGTCGTCGATTGCGTGACCTCGCTGGGCGGCATCGCCGTCGACGTGGCGGGCTGGGACGCCGACGTGGTCTATTCGGGGACCCAGAAGTGCCTCTCCGCGCCGCCCGGCCTTGCGCCCATCGCGCTCTCCAAACAGGCGCAGGCGGCGATCTCCGGACGCAAGGAGAAGGTCCGCAACTGGCTGCTCGATTTCAACCTGCTGATGTCCTACTGGGGCGGCGAGGGCGGCCGGACCTATCACCACACCGCCCCGATCAACGCGCTCTATGGCCTGCACGAAGCGCTGGTCGCGCTGTTCGAGGAGGGCCAGCAGGCGGCGATCGTCCGCCACGCCCGCATGCACGAGGCGTTCGCCGCCGGGCTGGAGGCCGTGGGGCTGCAGATCCTGGGCGATCCGGCTCATCGGCTGCCGCAGCTGAACGCTGTCGTGGTCCCGGACGGCGTCGAGGAAGCCGCGGTCCGCGCGCGGGTGCTGCAGACCTGGGACCTGGAGATCGGCGCAGGGCTCGGGCCTCTGAAGGGCCGCATCTGGCGGATTGGGCTGATGGGCGCCTCCGCGACGCCGTGGCACGTGCGGCTATGCCTGACGGCGCTCTGCCAGGCGCTGAGTTCGGAGGGATTCAAGGCCGACGCCGCCGCGGCGCTGGCCGCCGCCGAGCCGAAGCTCGCCGCCTAGCGCGCTCCGGGCGTTGCGGCTAACGTCGGCCGCAAACCGCCTCTCCGATAAGGGCGGAGCCGCCCCGGGGAGACGCCGTTGACCGAATCCAGCTCGATCGAGACCCACGGGCCGTCGTCCGTCATCGACCCGCCGATCGTTTCGGAGATCGGCGGCGACGCCAAGCTGAACCGCGGCGCGATCTCCTGGTCGATCTTCGAGGGCGGGCGGGATCCGTACGTGATCCTGATCACCATCTACATGTTCATGCCCTACGTCGCCTCGGTGATGGTCGGCGATCCGGTGCGCGGGCAGGAGGAGATCTCTCGCTGGCAGCAGTACGCCGGCTGGATCGTGATGGGCACCGCCCCGTTCCTGGGCGCCTCGATCGACAAGCTCGGGCCGCGCAAGGCCTGGATCGCCCTGCTGGTGGCGGTGATGACGCCGATGATTGCGGCGCTGTGGTGGGCCAGGCCCGACCAGAGCGGGCTGTCGATCACCGCCACCATGTTCATCGCCATGGTGGTCAACGTGCTGTTCTCCTACACCGAGGTGCTGCACAACTCGATGCTGGTCAGGGCCGCCGGGCTGGAGAGCGCCCACAAGGCCTCGGGCCTGGCTCTGTCGCTCGGCAACGGCGCCTCGGTCCTGGCGCTCGCCTTCACGGCCTGGGCGTTCGCGCTGCCGGGCAAGGTGCATTGGGGCTGGGTGCCCGCCCACCCGCTGTTCGGCCTCGACCCCGCCCGCCACGAGCCGGAGCGGGTCACCGCCTTGCTCGCAGCCGGGATCCTGTTGCTGGGGGTCGTCCCGCTGCTGCTGTTCACGCCCGATGCGCCGCGCACCGGCGTCCCGGCCCTGAAGGCGCTCGCCGACGGGGCCAAGGACCTCTGGGCGATGCTGAAGACCGTGCGCCGCTTCAAGGACGCGGTCGTCTACCTGGCCAGCCGGATGTTCTTCGTCGACGGCATGAACGGCGTCTTGTTCTTCTTCGGGGTCCTAGCGGCGGGCGTCATGAAGTGGGGTCCGCTGGAGCTCCTGATCACCGGCGTCATCCTCTCCGTGCTTGCGGTGTTCGGCGGCTTCGTCGGCCGCTGGCTGGACGCCGGGCTCGGGCCCAAGAACGCGCTCCGGATCGAGATCTTCATGACCATGCTGGGGCTGATCGCGCTGCTGGGCATGCGCCCCGACACCATCTTCTATGTGGTCCACTTCGATCCGCACGCGCACGCGCCGCTGTGGGACGGGCCGGTGTACCGGACCTGGCCGGACCTCATCTACCTGCTGATCGGCTTCAACAATGCGATCTTCATCACCGGCCAGTACGCCTCGGCGCGGACCACCCTGACCCGGCTCACTCCGCCCGAGCAGACCGGCGCCTTCTTCGGCGTCTATGCGCTGTCCGGCGTAGCGACCGCCTGGCTGGCGCCCAGCCTGGTCAACATCGGCACGCGGGTGACGCACACCCAGCAGGGCGGGTTTGCGAGCATCGTCCTGCTGCTCGGAGTGGGGCTCGTGGGGCTGCTGTTCGTGCGCGGCGCGGGCCCCCGGGCGGCCTGATCGCGGCGGCAGCTCGCGGCGAGTCAGCTCGGCCTGCGATTTTTTTCAAGGCGCTCCAATAGGCCGCGAGCGGGGTTCCGCGCGGAAACGCCCATTGAATCTACAGGATTTTTCGGCCAAGAATAGGGCGTATGCTTAACAGATGATCATGATTAATTTCAGTAAACCAAAGAAATTTTGCCGCGAATACTCTGGTGTTTACTGGGAATTAAACGCGTTCGGCGAAATTGGTCCTGCGTTTGGACGAGCAGGCGGTGGTCCTTTCCCCTCCCGCCGCCGGCCCGCGATTAGAAGGAGCAAGTCATGTCCAAGTACGTCACGCGTTTCCTCAAGGACGAATCCGGCGCCACGGCCATCGAATATGGCCTGATCGCCGCGCTGATCGCCGTTGTGCTGGTGACCGCTGTCACCGCCGTCGGCTCGAAGCTCAACACGACCTTCACGAAGATCGACAACGCTCTGCCGTAGTCGTTGTTCGCGTAGACGAGCAAGGAAGGCCCCCGCGCCCAGGCGCGGGGGCCTTCTGCTTTTTCGGGACGGCGGTTGAGCGCAGCGCGCGCCGATCCGCTCCCGGGCGGGTTGCGGCCCGGCGGGACTTGCGCGACAGGGTGGACCTCCTTGCAAGCCGCGGGTCGCCCATGTCCGACGTCATCCTCGACACCGCCGAAGGTCCGGCGATCCCGGTGCGCGCGCTGCTGGAGAGCGAGACGGAGTCGGCGCTCGCGGCCGCCCCCGCCGCGGCCAAGGCCTACGCCGCCATCTCCGAATTCAAGGGCAAGGCCGGTCAGGTGCTGGCGGTCCCCGGCCGGGACGGCGCGCTGGCCAGCGTGCTGTTCGGACTGGGACAGACGCCGGACGCCTTGGCGTTCCGCGCCCTGCCCGCCAAGCTGCCCGCCGGGACCTACCGGATCGCGCGTGCGCCGAAGGGGCTCGCGGCCGACCAGATCGCGCTCGCCTTCGCGCTCGGCAGCTATAAGTTCGATCGCTACAAGAAGCCCGCGAGTGACAAGCCCAGGCTGCTGGCCGAGGGCTTCGACGCCGCTGAGGTCCGGCAGGTGGCGCATGCCTGCGCGCTCGCCCGCGACATGGTCAACACCCCCGCCAACGACATGGGCCCCAAGCAGATCGAGACCATCGCCCGCGAGATCGCCGAGCAGCACGGCGCCGAGATCACGGTCGTGACCGGCGAGGGCCTGCTGGAGGCCAACTATCCGGCGGTGCACGCCGTCGGCCGCGCCGCGGTTCCCGAGCGCGCGCCGCGGATGATCGAGATCACCTGGGGCAAGGCGGACGCCCCTCGCGTCGCCCTGGTCGGCAAGGGCGTGGTGTTCGACACCGGCGGCCTCGACATCAAGCCTTCGGCCGGCATGCGGCTGATGAAGAAGGACATGGGCGGAGCGGCCCACGCGCTGGCGCTCGGGCGGATGGTGATGGCGGCGGGGCTGCCGGTCCGCCTGGCGGTGCTGGTCCCGGCGGTGGAGAACGCCATCTCGGGCGACGCGATGCGCCCGGGCGACGTGCTCGCCTCGCGGCGGGGGCTCTCCATCGAGGTCGGCAACACCGACGCGGAGGGGCGGTTGATCCTCGCCGATGCGCTGACCCGCGCGGCCGAGCTGGAACCGGCCCTGACGCTCGACTTCGCCACCCTCACCGGCGCCGCGCGCGTGGCCCTCGGGCCGCAGCTGCCGCCGTTCTACACCGACGACGATCAGCTGGCCGCCGATATCGCCCGCCACGCCGAGGCCGCCTGCGATCCGCTCTGGCGCATGCCGCTTTGGAAACCCTACGCCGAGGCGCTGGAGTCCGACGTGGCCGAGATCAAGAACGATCCCGACGGCTGGGCGCAGGCGGGCTCGGTGACCGCGGCGCTGTTCCTGCAGCGCTTCGCCCCGCAGGGAGCCTGGGCCCACTTCGACATTTTCGCCTGGAACCCGCGGGGCCGGGCCGGCTGGCCCGCGGGCGCCGAGGCGCAGGCGATCCGCGGGCTCTATGGCCTGCTCGGGGAACGTTTCGGGTGAAGCTGGACCCGCGCATCACGCCGCTGCGCGACGGGGTCGCGGCGCGCGCGCTCGAGGGCGTCGTGCCCGCCGAGGTGTATCTGGATCCGAGGCCGATGATCTGCGCGGCGCCGGCGGCCGGCGTCCACGCGGGCCCGGACGCCTCGGCCGAGCAGATGGACCAGATCCTGTTCGGCGAGGCTTTCGATGTCCTGGAGGAGGAGGCGAACGGCTGGGTCTGGGGCCAGGCCCGGCGCGACGGCTACGTGGGATTCGTCAGAGCGGAGGCGCTGCGGCCGCCGGGCCCTGCGCCGACCCACCGGGTCGCGGCGCTGCGCACCTACGCCTTCGAGGGCCCTAGCATCAAGACCCGGGCGCGGGGCCCCTATTCCCTGAACGCCCTGGTCAGCATGGAGGCCGCCGAGGGGCGGCTGCGCAAGGTCCGCGGGGCCGGCTGGATGACCGCCGAGCACCTGGCGCCGATCGGCGCCTTCGAGGCCGATCCGGCTGCGGTGGCCGAGCGGCACCTGGGCGCGCCCTACCTGTGGGGCGGCCGCGAGAGCCTGGGACTCGACTGCTCGGGGCTGGTGCAGCAGGCGCTGTTCGCCTGCGGCCGGGCCTGCCCGCGCGACACCGACCAGCAGGAGGCGGTGGGCCAGGCGATCGACAGGCCGGGGTTCGGCCGCGGCGACCTGGTGTTCTGGAAGGCGCACGTGGCGATCGGCCTTGACGCCCAGCGGATCGTCCACGCCAACGGCCATCACATGATGGTCGCCATCGAGCCGCTGGACGAGGCGATCGCGCGCATCGCCGCCGAGGGCCACGGCGAGCCGACGAGCTTCAGACGAATCCCGCCTCTCTAGGGAGCTCAGTGCTTGGCGGTGTCGCCGCCGGCTTTGCCCGGGCCGGAGACGCCCTGCTGCTGCGGGGCCGCATTGGTCCCGGCGTTCTTGCCCTGGCCGGCCGGACCGCCGGCCTTGGCGCCCTGGCCCGCGCCGGCCGTCGGGCCGCCCGCGGTCGTGCCGGTCGCGACCGGCTTGTTGCCAGCCGCCGCGCCGGGTGCGGCCGCACCGGCGGGCCCGGTCGTTCCCGCGGCCGCCGCGGCCTTGGCCGGGTTCGGCGCAGGAATCGGCAGGTGCGAGCCCTGGGTGTGCAGGAAGGCGATCACGTTGATGCGGTCTTCCGGCTTCTTGAGGCCGACGAAGGTCATCTTGGTGCCGGGGAGGTAGTTCTGCGGCCCCTTGATGAACTCGAACAGGTGGTCGTAGTCCCAGATCGGCTGCTTGGCGGCGAACGCTTCCATGGCCGACGAGTAGGAGAAGCCCGGCTCGCTGCCCGGCTTGCGGCCCACCACGCCCATCAGGTCCGGACCGATGCCGTTGGCGGTCAGGCTGTGGCAGGCCTGGCACTTGGCGAAGGTCGCCTGGCCGGCGGCCACGTCGGCCTTGGGCAGCACCGTGCCCCAATCGGGCGGCACCTCGGGCGCATTGGACTCGGCGCCCGCCTCCGCAGCGACCTCGACCTTGTAGCCCGGCTTGGCCGGCTGCTGCGGGGTGAACATGCCCGACGAAAGCGCCCGAAGGCCCACGATGACCAGACCCGTCGCGAGCACCGCGCCGGCGACCTTGTTGAACGTGAGATCGCTCGCCATTGATCCTTCGTCGGCCCTCTCCACGACCGGCCCCTCGAGACCGGCGACCGCGCGGGAATCCCGCCCCTTATTGCGCCCGGCTCTCTTACACGCTACCGGCGCTCGCGCAACCCGCCCGCTGGCCCCATGAACCCCATCGTCCTGATCCCCGCGCGGATGGCCGCGACACGTCTGCCGGGCAAACCCCTGGCGGACATCGGCGGCATACCAATGATCGTCCGCGTGCTGCGCCAGGCCGAGGCCGCGGCGGCCGGTCCGGTGGCTGTCG